>Ga0299912_10000023_pt1 | contig 210699 bp, 192 predicted proteins | sample RVTome_2_FD_207667 | JGI IMG/M metagenome (GOLD analysis project Ga0299912, IMG submission 207667) | Soil microbial communities from uranium-contaminated site in the Upper Colorado River Basin, Wyoming, United States - RVT95D214 (version 2) ... | reverse complement strand
CTTATTTGCTTACTCAGCCCTCGGCCGTGAGCTCCATTCGGCCCGAGCTCATGGCCGAGGGCGGGCCGAACGGCACTAAGTCCTGAGTAAATAAGTTCGACTTCGGCGAGCTCAGCCGAGCCGTCATCGAACTTATGAATCGAAGGACTTAGGCAGGGGAGGTCGGGCGGGTTATTCCAGGATGACGTGGAAGCCGAAGACCTCGTCCAGCTCGCCTTTTTCGTTGAGCAGGCCCTTGGGCACCCCGTACAAAGGCGTCGCCTGCTCCATGGCTTGGACCGCGGCCTGGTCCACGGCCGGATAGCCGCAGGAGTGGATCACCTCCACCAGGAGCAGCTTCCCGTCCGCATCGGTCACAAAACGCAAGTAGGTGTCGAGGTTGTGCCGGGGCATTCCGGAGCGGAGCACCGCCGGCTGGGGGTCCCAATAGGCCCGCACCGCCTGCTTCATCCGGTTGTAAAAAGCCGCGTAACGAAACTCCTGGGTATTGAGCGCGGTGACCTCGCCCTGCGCCACGCCCTCGACGTGGTCAATCCTTCCCCCGGCGTCCGGCACCATCTGCCACAAGTCCCGGAAAGAGGGATACAGCTCTTTCGCCGCCAGCCTTAAGCCGGGCTCCTGGGTTTCCGCCGGCGGCAGCGGCGGCGGCACCGGCGGAGTCATCGCCCCGCTGCGGCGACCCACCCGATCCGCCACCCGACCCAAGGTTTCCCGGTCCACCCGGAGGTTCCGCTCCGCCAGAAAACGCGCGTTCTCCGGCGCCTGGTCCGCGGCCGGGAGGTCCGGCGTCTCCACCACTTGGCCGTGGACGGGAAAAGGCTCTTCCAAAGGCTTGAACGGCACCAGCTCGATCACCTTCTCCTCCGGCTTTACCCTCTCCCTGCCGGGCTTCGCGGTCGGGTCCCAGCCGTAAAAGCCGGCGCCGTGGAGTGACAGCGAGGCCAGGACAAACAACGGAATAGCGCGCTGCCCATTCATAGTCTTAATGGTAACTCTATCCCTTTGCCCAGTCAATGTTAAGTTGGGGCCTGACCCCTCTACTTAACAAGCATGCCCGCTGCGATCTGCACGCCCTTGCCGACCAGCTTGACCGTGTCCCAGACCATGGCCGGATTGACGTCACCGAAGCGGACGCCCTGCGCTTCCAGCTTGGTCCGCACCTGGTCCAGGCGAAGGAGAAAATCCGGGTAATTCTTTTGCTCCGGCGGCGACCAGTAGACCTCGGCCAGGGCCAGCAGGCGGGGATAGAGCTGCAGGTCCAGCCGGTCCTCGGTCGCCCACTCTCCCCACAAGTTCGCCCCTCCGCCCAGGATCAACTTCGCCTCCTCCGGCAAGAGCCCTGCCGGGACCGGGTCAAAGCTATAGCACCGCCGCAGCGGCAACAAAAGCCGGTTGTAATCCACATAAGTATAAAGAATCGGGCTGACCACCGCCTCTCGGCCCTGCCGCGCCGCCACCTCGGCCCAGCTCTGTCTTCGCCAGGCCTGGATCACCACCCCTGCCGGCGCGAACTCGGTCACCTCGTCCCAGGCCAGGGTCCGCTTGCCCAGCCCGACGATGATCTCGCTCACGCGCCTTAAAAAGTAGGCGTGCAGCCCTTTTTTGCCTTCCAGGCTATTTTCGGCCAAGAGCTTGTCGCAGGCCGGGCATTGCTCCCAGTCCGCGGCCATCACCTCGTCCGAGCCGATGTGGATAAACTCGCTGGGAAAAACCGCGGCCACCTCGGCGAGCAGGGGCTGGAGGAACTCGTATACCTCTTCTTTGGCCGGGCAGAGCGCGTTCGGATGGATCCCGACCTTATGGCTCACTTCCACGGGTTTTCCGGAGCAGGAGAGTTCGGGAAAAGCCGCGAGCATGGCGGTGGAATGGCCGGGCATGTCCATCTCGGGCATGACCGTGACCCCCCGCGCCTGGGCATAGGCCACCAGCTCGCGCAGTTGCTCCTGGGTATAAAACTGGCCCTCGCCGCCGACCTCCTGCAGCCGGGGGAAAGCCTTGCTCTCGAAGCGCCAGCCCTGGTCATCGGTGAGGTGGAAGTGGAGCACGTTGAACTTGAAGGCGGAAAGAAGATCCACCTGGCGCTTGAGGGCATCCAAGGAAAGGAAGTTGCGGGCCGGGTCCAGGAGCAGCGAGCGCCGGGGAAAGCGGGGATAATCGCGGATGAAAACGGCCGGGCTTGACCATTGCCCTTGCTCTTCATGGAGGAGTTGCTGCCAGGTGCGGAAGGCCCAGAGCAGGCCGGCGCGGTCAGCGCCGGCTAAGACCACGGAATCCGCGGTGACCTGGAGCAGGTAGGCTTCCGGAAAGGCTGGCGGTGAAAGGTTGGAAGGGAGGGTTGCGCTTTCTCCGATGACCACGACCATTTCTCCCAGCTCGGCCGCCGCCTGGAGAGCGAGCTTAAGCCCGGTGGTTTTCTCCAGCTCCGCGACCATGAGATCAGCCAATTCTTGCGCGCCCGGCCCAGAGCAGACTTGCGCCCCGCCGGCGAGCACATATTGGCCTGTGCCACGCTCAATCTCCACCGGCCAGGGGATCAGCGGCAACACCTCCTGCCCGCCTTCCGCCTTTCCTCCGACCAGCGCGATCAGGGCTATCCCCATCATCCAACCTGCTCCTGGCTTCATTTTCCTGTCCCCTCCCTCTTGTCCCGCCGAGGATCCGGAAATCTCGACCCGACTCTCGGCTTGAACAATTCTCCGAGGAAATATGATATCATGAAACCATGACCATGACCTTCGACCGGCGCCTGCTGGAAAACTTCGATTGGAAGTTCCTGGTCCTGGTGCTTTTGCTCGCCGCGATCGGCATCCTCAACCTGCGCAGCGCCGCGGCCGAGACCGGGTTGTGGAAGACCCAGGCCTATTACCTGCTGATCGGCCTGGGCGCCATGGCCGTCATCCTCTTTTTCGACTACCGCCAGTTCGAGGACATGGCGCTCCTGCTCTACCTCGGCTGCCTGGGGCTGCTCATCCTGGTCCACTTCTTCGGCGAGACCGTGCGCAACTCGCGCTCGTGGTTCCATTTCGGCCCGATCCGGCTGCAGCCCTCGGAGCTCGCCAAGATCGGGCTGATCCTGCTCCTCGCCCGCTTCTACCACCGCGACAAGACCGGCCGGCCCTCCACCTTGCGCGAGCTCTTCCTGCCCTTGCTGGTGGTCGGCCTGCCCGCGGCGGCCATCGCCCTGGAACCCGACATGGGCACCGCGCTCGTGGTGCTCTTGCTCGGCGGCACCATGCTCCTGTTCATGGGCATCGAGCGCCGGACCCTGATCTTGCTGGTCGGCCTGGGCCTGCTCTCGATCTATCCAGCCTGGCATTACGTGCTCAAGCCCCACCAGAAGGCCCGCATCCTCACCTTCCTCCACCCCGAGTCCGAACCCCTCGGCGTCGGCTACAACCTCATCCAGTCCAAGATCGCCATCGGTTCCGGCGGCGCGCTGGGCAAGGGCTTCATGCGAGGCTCCCAGAACCAGCTCCGCTTCCTGCCCGAACAGCACACCGACTTCGCCCTTTCGGTCTGGGCCGAGGAGTGGGGCTTCTTCCTGGGCGTGCTCCCGGTGCTCCTGCTCTATGCCGTTCTGCTGGCCTGGGCGCTGGCCATCGCCCGCTCCGCCAAGGACCGCTTCGGCGTCATGCTCGCCTTCGGCGTGGCCACCCTGCTCTTCTGGCACGTGCTCATCAACCTCGCCATGATCGTCGGCCTCTTCCCGGTGATCGGCCTGCCCCTCTCCCTCTTCTCCTACGGCGGCTCCCACCTCTTAACCGTCATGATCGGCGTCGGCATCCTCCTCAACGTCCGCATGCGCCGGTTCTTCTTCTAACCGGCCTTATCCCAAACCCAAACAGAATCATATTGAAGTTCCTTAATTGAATAATATTTTTCTCTTCTTCCTCTGTGCGCTCTGGGCGCTCTGTGTTTAAGGCTTTCTTCACTTGCCAATGCAGAAGCGGGAGAAGATCTGGTCCAGCACCTGATCGCTCACGCTCTCGCCCGTGATCTCGCCCAACGCCTCGGCCGCGGCCCGCAGGTCCGCGGCCACAAACTCATCCGAAAGCCCTTGCTGAAGCGCCGCCTCCGCCTGCTGCAGCGCCCGGCCCGCCCGCCGAAGCGACTCCCGCTGGCGGAAGTTGGCCAAAGCCCGCATGGGGCCTGCGCCGACTTCGCCCGCGCCGGCCAGCTCCTTGATTCCGGCTTCCAGCTCCGAGAGCCCCTGCCCGGTCAAGGCGGAGATGGCAACTACCGGCGCGCCGGCTGCCAGCCGAGAAACTTCCTCCTCGCTCAGCGCCCGGTCCAGGTCGGCCTTGTTCTTCACCAGGAGCCTCGGCGGCCCGGCCGGCTCCTGGAGCAACTCGCGATCTTCGGGCTGGAGCGGCTCCGAGCCGTCGAGCACCAAGAGGACCAGGTCCGCGGTTGCCGCGGCGCGCCGGCTCCGCTCCACGCTCAACCGCTCCACCGCCTCCGCGCTCTCGCGGATGCCCGCGGTATCGCTCAGCCGCACCAGCAGCCCCTCCAAGACGATGGCCTCCTCCACCACGTCCCGGGTCGTGCCCGGGTGCTCGGTCACAATCACCCGGTCCTCCCGCAAGAGCGCGTTCATCAAGGTGGACTTGCCCACGTTCGGCCGGCCCACGATCGCCACCGACCACCCCTCCTCCTTCACCCGGCCCCGCTCGCTCTCCCGAAGCAGCCGTTCCACTTCTGCAAGAAAACCCGAAAGCCGGCCGGTCAGCTCCTCCGGGGTCATCGCCCCCACGTCCTCCTCTTCCGCAAAGTCTATCCCCGCCTCCAGCCCGGCCAAGACCTCGATCAATTCGCCCCGTAAGCCGCCGATGGCCCGGCCCAACTGCCCGCCCAGGCGCAAGAGCGCGGCCCGGGCCTGGGCCTCGCTCTGGCTCGAGATCAGCTCGGCCACCGCCTCGGCCTGGGACAGGTCAATCCGGCCGGCGAGGAAGGCGCGGCGGGTGAACTCGCCCGGCTCGGCCAGGCGCGCGCCCCGGTTGAGCACCGCGAAGAGCACCCGGCGGAGCGGCTCCGGCCCGCCGTGGCAATGGAACTCGACCACGTCCTCCCGGGTGTAGCTCAAGGGCGCCCGCATCACCAGGCAGAGCGCCTGGTCCAGCCGCTCGCCCTGGTCCTCCACCCAGCCCAGGGCCGCGCCGAAGGCGGGGATCTCCGAGACCGGACGCTTGCCCCGGAAAAGCTCTTCCGCGATGGCCAAGGCCCGGGGTCCGCTGAGGCGCACAATCCCGATTGCGCCCCGGCCGGCGGGCGTGGCCACCGCCGCGATCGTGTCCGAATTGGTGAGTTGATCCGCCATCTTGACTCGCGCGGCAACGCTTGGAACTATTATCCCATAAATTTTCGATCACGACATCCCGAAATTCCCGGGGCAAAGAGACGAGCAAGCAGAATTCAGGCCTCAGACCTTAGGCCTCAGAAAGAGATCATCCGCAGAGAGACTCCGCCGAAGCGCTACGTCCTCCGCGAAGGCGGATTACCCAGCGCGGCGAGCCGCAACCAAAGAAGAATCGTAAACCGCAGATGAACGCGGATAAACGCAAATGAAGAGGAAGAAAGGATTTATCCACGAAAAGACACGAATGAGCGCGAAGGTAAGGGAATTTAATACGGCTTCGTTTCTTCGTGTCTCTTCGTGTTCTTTGGTGGATAGATATCTTTTTTGTTTTTCTATCCGCGTTCATCCGCGTTAATCTGCGGTTAAAATTATCTTTCTAAATAAAAAGATGTTGCCAGATTGCAATACAGCTGTATGGTCCCTCGAAATAAACCCCGGCGCATGCGGCCATCTCTTCCTGGCAACTAAAGCTGAATGAGGGGATGGTCTCTCCCCAATAGGTAACGGTCCCGAATTTCCTAAACCGGCTCGAAGGCGGTGGCGGATTCGAGAAGCTCGAGCTGTTTCAGGTAAAGGGAATCGCGCCGGCGAAGGATCTCTTCCTCCGGCCGGCCGGCATAATCGTAAAGGCCCTTGCCGGCGCCGGCGCCCAGCCAGCCTTTCTCGATCCTTTCCTGGATAAACCCCGGGGGCTGAAGGCCCAGGGACTGATACTGGTCGCGGATCAGGTTGAGCCCGGTAAAGTCCAGGGTCTGGACCACGCCCACGATGGGCAGCCGGATGCCCAGGCTGGCCTTGACCGCCAGGTCAATGTCCTCGATCGAGGCCCAGCCGTTTTGCAGGATCTGACTGACGGCCATGAAGATCGCGCTCTGGATGCGGTTGACGATGAAACTGGGCACGAACTGCCGGAGGACCACCGGCCGCTTGCCCAGACGGGTCATCAGCCCGGCCGTGGCGCGGACTACCTCCGGAGCGGTCCGCGGTCCGGGCACCACCTCCACCAGCGGGATGATGTGGGGCGGGGCAAACCAATGAGCCACCACCAGCCGCTCGGGATGCGCGATCTCGGCCAGGCTGAAGACGTCGAGCGAGGAGGTATTGCTGGCGATGATGGTAGTCGGCGCGCAAGCGGCCTCGAGCTGCTGGAAAATCTCTTTCTTGACCTGCGGGACCTCCACCACGGCCTCGACCGCGAACTCCGCGCCTTGGGCCGCGGCCGCCAGCTCGGTGGAAGGATGGACGCGGGCCAGAATGTCGGGGATGGCGGAAGCGGCGACCCGGCCGTGCTCGGACAGGGTCTGGAGGTTCCCGCGGATCAAATTCAGGGCGTGATCCAGGCATGACTGGTGCAGGTCCACCAGGCCCACCTCGATCCCGGCCTGGGCCAGGACCTGGGCAATGCCATGCCCCATGATCCCGGCGCCGACCACCACCGCCTGTTTCACTTGATTGGGTTCCATCAACGGCCTCCTGCTATCAAAAGTCGGCGCTACTGACTTTGGTCAATGCGGGCGAAATATTCGCGGTCCAGGAGCAGCACCCAGCGGGTGAGGTTGCCAACGCCGGTGAACTGCATCTGGCTGGCATGGGCGGCGCAAGCCATGTGTTTGAGCTTCTTCTCGGCCCGGATGTCCACTCGCAGCGTGGGCCGCGCCGGCCGGGCGTCGAAATCGTAGTCGCTGAAGAGAATGAGCGGGCGGTAAAGGTAACGCGGCAAGGTGGGATAGAAGAGCGCCTGGGCGCCACTCCGGCGGAAGGCCTCGGTCGCCACTTTGGAGCAGGCCACGTGGTCCCAATGGCCGGTGTAGCCGACCGGGTCGTGGGTGAGCACGACCTCCGCCCCGGCGCGCTCGATCACCTCCTGGATCCGGCGGATCAGCTCTTCCGGGTCCGCTTTGCCCAGGGTCCGGCTGGCATACTCGAACTGGATGACCTCCACCGCGCCATACACCGCGGCCGCGGTCTCCAGTTCTTTCACCCGGATTTTGCCGATATGGTCGGGCGTGATGCCGAGCACGTCCTTGGCCCCGGAGGTCTGGTCAAAGGTCAGGCACAGGATGTGGAGGCGGACGCGCGGGTCCTCCAGGGCCTTGAGCACCGCGCCGCCGCCGTAGATGCTCTCGTCGTCCTGGTGGGAGAACACGGTGAGGATGTCAATCCTGCCGTCCGGCCCGGGCGCCACGCCGTCGAGGAGCGAGCCTTGCGGCACCCGCGACCAGGCGCTCAGGCTGAAAAGCAAAATCACTCCCGCGGCCATGCCGGCGATGGTCTTTTTTTTCATAGGACCCCTGCCCTTTCTATTTCAGGATTCCTAATCTCTCCATCGCTTTCCAGATCGCGGTCGCCGCGGGACATTCCGGGAGGTCGAAGAAGGACAGCTCCTGGGTGTCGAAGCGTCGGATGGTTTCATCCTCGGGAATCCCGCCGATGACCTCCAGCCGGGTGCGCGCTTGAACCTCATTGATCTCCTCCGCGGACCGGACCCGGTTCAAGAGGAGGCCGGCCTGGTCCTGGCCGGTAACTTCCCGGGCCACCTGGTAAATGGTCTCGGCCACCCGGATGCCCTTCACCGACAGGTCGGAAACCAGCACCAGGTAGTGGACCGCGCTCATCACCTTGCGGTTCACCTGCTCGATCCCGGCTTCGGCATCAATCACGGTCAGGTCGAACTGGCCGGCCAACAGCTCAATGGCTTCCCGCAAGAGGGTGTTGACCGGGCAGTAGCAGCCCACTTCCTCCGGCCGGCCGATGGACAAAAAAGCCAGGTTCCCCCTCTCGGTGACCGCCTCCAGCAGCCGGTAGTCCAGGGAAACGGCCAGATCCTTGGGCCCGGTTTCTCGATTTTTGATTTCCCGGATGGTTTCCTTGCGCACCACGTTGAGCGAGCGCTTGACCGGAAGGGAAAGGGCCAAACCCAGGCCCCCGGCCGGGTCCGCGTCCACCAGCAGCACCTTCCGCTCCGTTTGCCGGGAAAGCGACCGGGCGAGCACCGCCGCGACCGTGGTCTTGCCCACCCCGCCTTTCCCGCAGATCGCCACCACCCGGGGACTCACCGCCGCTTCCTCGCCAGCAGTTTTTCCCGGATCTGTCTCAGGTCGGGCACGTGCTCGCACACGTCCCGGAACTCGCAGCTAGCGCAGTCGTAACTCATCTCCTCGCTCATCTTGACCATGGCGCTCGTGATCCGGGCCGTCTCCCGGCCCGCGCTTTCCAGGCCGGCGATGTCCCGGGCGCTTCCGGTGATAAAGAGAGCGCGCGCGCCGGAGACAAACGCCACCTCTTTCAGCCGGCGGACCAGGGCGGCGCCCAGATGCGCCAGGGAAAATCCATTTTCGAGCGCCTGGTGGTTCACCCGCGACCAGATGGTCTGGCGGCTGGGAAGGACCCGGGTCATGAGCCCGCGGAGCTTGGTGTCATAGACCGCTTCCCGCAGCTTTTGGTAGCATTCATACTCGTCCGCAAAAGAACCGCGGACCAGGAGGACTTGGGCAAATGGCTCCCGCCCGGTCTTCATCTCGCAGAGGTCCGGACCCAGGAGCAGGACCTGATCGCCATCCGCCCAAGCTCCCTCGGAAAAGAGCAGGAGCGAAAGGGAGCCGAGGCCAGGGTGGCCCAGTTCCAGCGCCGTGTCTTCTTCCAGGATCAGGCTCGATTCCTCGGGCCAATCCCAAGCCGCATGCAGCGGGAACTCCCGGACCTTATGGGACGCCCGCTGCAGAGCCAGGAAATCTTCCAGTTGTTGGAGCGGGGAGTCGAAGAGTCCCATCTCAGTCGGATTGGCCCAATAAGGCCGCGCCGATGGCGGCCGCGAGCTGGGGATCATGGGGGAAGGGGTGGAAGGTGCCGCCCAGTTTTTCCTGGATGATCCGGGCCACGGTTTGGATCTTGGCCACGCCTCCGGTGAGGGTGTAGTGTTCGGCCGCGCCGAAGCGGCGGCCTTGGGCCGTGACCATCCGGGCCACGGAGGCGCACACCCCGGCGAGGATGTCGGGGACGGATTCCCCGTTGTTGAGATGGCTGATGACCTCGCTCTCCGCGAACACCCCGCACTGGTTGCTGATCTCGATATGGTTTTGCGACCGGGCCACGGTCCGGTCAATCTCGGCCAGGCCGATCTTGAGCTTCTCGCTCATGACTTCCAGGAACCGGCCGGACCCGGCGGCGCATTTGTCGTTACGCATGAAATCGGCCACTTCGCCCTCCGGGTTGAGGAGCAAGGCGGTGGTGCTCTGCCCGCCCACGTCAATGCACAACTGGATCTCGGGCAGGTAATAACCGGACGCGGCTCCCACGCAGCTGACCACATCCTCGACACCATCCGCCCCGGGCACCAGGTCCGCGCCATTGCCCGTGCCGATCAGACAAGCCACCCGCTCGCGCTCTAGCCCGGCTTCCTGGATGACCGCCCGGACGAGCCCGTTGATCTCGTCCGCGATATTGCCGGTGGTGCGAAGCACCCGGCCGGCGAGCAACTGATCCCCGTCCATGATCACGGCCTTGGCAAAGAGGCTCCCGATATCGCATCCCACTGTGATCATCCGGCGCCCGCTTTCCTCCGGGCAAACAGGGCGGCGCCAAAAGCGCCGATAATTTGAGGGTCAATCGGCGCGTGCACCACCTTCACGTTTAACATCCGCTCCAGCTCGTTCTTGACCGCCACGTTCTTGGCCACGCCCCCGGTGAGCATGACCTCCCGCTCCGGGTTCACCCGTCGGGCCAGGGCCAGGACTCGCTCGGCCATGGCCCGGTTGATCCCCGCGGCAACGTCCTGCTTGGACACGCCCCGCTGCAGGTAGTGGATCACTTCGGTCTCCACGTAAATGGTGCAGCGGTTGCTCATCTCCACCGGCTTGCGCGAGCCCAGGGACAGGGGACCGAGTTCTTCCAGGGAAACCCCGAGCGTCCGGCTCATCACTTCCAGGAAATGGCCGGTCCCCGCGGCGCACTTGTCGTTCATGACAAAGTTCAAGAGCTCGCCCGCGGCGCCGATTTTGATCACCTTGGCATCCTGACCGCCGATGTCAATGACGGTGCGCGCCTCCGGGCAGAGGGTCCAAGCGCCCAGGCCGTGGCAGGAGATCTCCGAGATGTTTTCCTGGGCCAGGCCCTCCGCTTGTATCTTTTCGCGGCCATAGCCGGTGCTGACCGTGTAGCAAATGTCTTCCGGCTTGATCCCATGCCGCGAACAAAGCCGGCCCAGGACTTCCTTGGCGGAGTCAAGGGGATGAGGAAGCACCGATATGATCTCCGACCCCAGGATCTGGCCGTCCGATAGGACCACGGCTTCCGCGGTAAGCGAGCCAATATCAATTCCAGCGAACAACATTTCGGAAACTTCAGGGACGACTAACCGCTGCCCCCGGCCGCGGGCGGGTTATCTTCGGAAGCCAGTTGGCCTTTTCTGCGGTCCTTGAGCTTCCTCGGCTTCAGAGACTTTTTCGCCACCACGTTCCTCACAAACTCGTCAATTTCCTGCTGGAGCACACTCATCGGCGTCATCCGCTTCATCCAGGAATCCCCTTGCAGGATCAGAAGCGGAAGGCCGGTCCGCTTGGTCAATTCGCTGCGGAGGATGGAGACCACGCTCCAGGTCTGCTTGCAGGAGTGATGGCCGCAGTAGATCACGCAGTCGGCTTTCAGTTCCTTGGCCGCATAAATCACGTCCTCGGTCCAGGAGCGCGACATGGACTCGCCGCCCACCTGCCGGGTCATGGGCATGTTCCAGGCCGCTTCGGCGATGCCCTCGATCATGGTGTCCCGGGAGGAGGTATCAACGATGCTGGGAAAGCAAAGGTCCAGGCCGTCTCCGAGATGGGTGTAGCCTCGCTCTTCCATCCAACTGAAGAAGCCCATGAAATCAAAGTAATAGCTGGTATAAGCCCAGAGGCAGCGGGCGACTTCTTTCTCGGCCGGGTAGGCCTTCCGGGCCAGGCGCTCTTTGCAAACTTTGACCATGGCCTCCAGGGTCTTGATGGCCTCGTCGGTCCCCCACATGGTAAACCGGGTCCCATAGAGCAAGAGCGAGAAAATGTTCGGGACCGGGCACGGCACCGCTTTATGAAGGTCCCAGATCTCGTGGTAGAGTTCGGTGCAGCGGTTGGCCTTGGTCAGGACCCGCCGGAGTTTGTCCTCGGTCAACTCCTCGCCGAGAAACTCTTCCAACTGCGCAATCAGCGCGTGCAGGTATAGGGCATATTGCTTGCGCCCCCGGCCCGAATCGTCCGGCGGCTTGGGCAGGAAGAACTGGGGTATTCCCAGGTGGTGGGCGACAAACTCGTGGATCTTGGAATTGACGTCACAGCCCCCGGGGGCGGCGGAGATAATGGCCTGGGGCTTAAAATCCTCGCTGCCGAGCATGGAGCCCAGCTCGATGGTATTGGCCGAGCATAAATGGTCGGGCAGGCCCAGTCCCATGGCCATGTCCCAATATTGCTCCCCCTGGCCGACCGCCGCGGCCAAGGTGGAGAGGACCTCGCTGGTCAGGGGAGTTGCGGAATCGAACGCATGGATCAGCTCGCAGGGGAAGTTGAAGGGCACCAGCAAGACCTTTTTGCCGGTCCGGGAGGCGTTGCGGGCATCGGTCGCCCATTTGGCGGTCATCTTTATGAAGGCCAGGCTGGCCGGCCGGGCGTGGGGGGCCAAAAAGGTTCCGAGCGCCGAGGCCATCTCGGCGGGAAGGATCGGAGAGATTGCCAGCAGCAAGGCGCCGGCTTTGTCCAGCACCGGGGCGGGCAGGCGATTCAACAGGGCAAGCTGAAGGGACAGGCGATTAAACAGTCCCGTAGGCGTACTCAACTTCATTGCGGGCCTCCTATCCTTTCCAGGAAAGCCTGGACGCGGGTTTTCATCCGGCCGATGTCCGCACTGGCGCCGTATTCTTTTTCGAGCTGCAAGACCGGGATTCCTTTCTTCTCCAGGGCGAGGCGAAACGCCACGTTGTCCACCCCGTGCACGTCGCAAAACTTGTTGTGGACCAGGATCACGCCGTCCGCCTTGGCCCGCTCCACCGCGGCGAGCACATAGTCTCGCCGGCGGGGAAAGTCCTGGAACATCCTCGGACACAAAAGTTCTTCCAGGTAGGTCTTGGCCAAAACCTGGAGCGGGTCGCCCGCTTTCGCCGGGTTCAGCCGCGGCCAGAAAGCGCGGGAACCATAGCACAAGGTGTCGGCGACCACCAGGCCGCCCATGCTCTCGATCCCCTGGATAAAGTCTACCTCGTCGGTCGCGCTCCCGCCCAGCAGCAGCCGGGCCTTGTAGCCCCGGATTTTATGGTCCTTCCTCTCCGCGATGGCCTGGTCCAGAAGCTTTTCCCGGACCGCGGCCGGCGCCGCGGTCGCCATCAGGAAAAGGGAAAGCGTCTCGGCCCCGGTAAAGGCCGGCTCGGCCCGCTCCCGCATCTCGTAGATGGTTTTTAGTTTTTCCCGAACCCGGTCTTCCATCTGAATCTGATTCCACAGTTCCGCTTCGGTGATCGTTACATCAAAATGGTTTTCGATCGCCTGCTGATACAACCGCAAGTCCTCTTCATAGTATTTTAAGGAACTCGGGTCCGCAAGATGCGGGACTTTGAGGTAGTGGAGAAAAGCGAACGGCTTGGCGTAATGCCAGTTCTCGATCATGCCCCGGAGATGGTCGCAGCCGTTGGTCTCGATCATCCCGTCCAAAAAATCATAGGTGCCGTCCAACCCCAGTTGCAGGCAGGACCGGCAAAAGCTGCAGTTGAAGCGGGACAAACGGGCGTCGGCCATCTCGGTCTGGCTGTTGCCCAGCGCTCGGACCCGGTAGGGCAATAGCCCGGCCGCATCCATAATCTCCGTCGGGGTGGCCAGGCAAATGTAGCCCACCACCCGGCCGCCGTCCCGCTTCCACTTTTTGACGTGCTCGTTTTCGATCACTGCCGACTGCTTGATAATCTCGTCCATTTCCTCACCCCCGAACCATCCTGGCGCTATGAACCCGGCTTCCGCGACCGCTCCCAGCCCCGGACCAGGTTCGCGATCACCCGCCCCGTCTTCTTCCTCGATCCGCCTGAGCCTTCCCGCGGAACCGGGAACCGCTGAGGCTGCCTTTTCAAAATGTGAGATCCCTGGGCTTTTCTGAGGCAGGCGCGGGAGCAGGGCCTCGGGCTTCTTCCCCCAAACCTTGCCTAAAACCTTGTCCTCTCCCTTGGGTAACTTCATCCTCTATTATGCACGAGCTTGATGAATATTTCAATATCGGTCAACACATTTAGGGTCAGGTCTTTAGTTTTTAGTTTATTGTTGATTTGATTTCTCGGCCATGTTAGCATGCCCGGCATGGCCAGACCCTGGCGCCTGCAATTTCCGGATGCCGTTTACCACATCACCTCCCGCGGCAACAACCGCCAGGCCATCTTCCATGACGATGCCGACCGGGAGATGTTCCTGGTCCTGCTCGGCCAAGCGGCGGCGCGCTTTCCTCTCCACCTGTTTGCCTTCTGCCTGATGAGCAATCACTACCACCTGTTCCTTCGCACCCCCGAGCCTAACCTCGCCTCGGCCATGCACTGGCTCAATGCCACTTACACCATGCGCTTCAATCGTCGGCACCATCGCCTGGGCCATCTTTTTCAAGGTCGTTATCGGGCGGTGGTGGTATTCGAGGAGTCGCACTGGTGGCACCTTTCCATGTATCTCCACCTCAACCCGGTTCGGGCGGGGATGGTGCCAGACCCGGGGGTCTACTTCTGGTCGAGCTTTCGCGATTTCACCCGGCGCAAGTCGCGCTTTGAGTGGTTGAAGCCGGAGGAGGTGTTGACCGGCTATGGACGGGGCGAGGCTGACCAGAGGCGCCGCTATCGCCGGGAATGCCTGGAGTTGGCCGGCGCCGCCTCGGATTTTTGGGAGGAGTTGCGCTCCAGCTTTTTCCTGGGCACTCGGGCGGCGCTTACGGAAATGGCGCGGCGGCATCGGCCCAAGGGCCAGAGCCAGGAGGTGCCGGCTTTTCGACGGGCGGGGCGAAGGGAGGTGGATCCCGAGTTGGAGTTGACGCGAGTGGCCCAGGCCTTTCAGGTGGCCAAGGCCGAAATTTTCCAGCGACGCTGGAATCATTGGCCCCGGATGGCGGCCTATTTTCACCTGGTGGAACATTGCGGGATGAAGGTCAGCGCCGTGGCGAAGAGGATGGGGGTCGGGGCCCCGGCGGTTACCTTGGGTCTTAAAGTCTTCCGGAAAAAGTTAGCCAAGAGCAAAAACCTACGGGACACCATCGCCGACTTAGCTAAAAACTAAAAACTAAAGACCTGACCCCTTTTTACTTCTTTTTACTTTTTAGACCCAACCGATTTGATTGTCAGGGAAAAATCCCGTAAACTCTGGGGAAGGGAGTAGCAGGCATGCCCGGTATGTATAGCCAGAAAGTAATGGAGTATTTCAACAACCCGCGCAACATGGGGGAGATCGAGAACCCCAGCGGGGTCGGGGAGGTCGGCAACGCGGTTTGCGGGGATATGATGCAGATGTTCATCAAGGTGGACGAGCAGGGGATCATCACCGACGCCAAGTTCAAGACCTTCGGCTGCGCCTCGGCCATTGCCAGCTCCAGCATCGCCACCGAGATGATCATCGGCAAGCACGTGGACCAGGCGCGCAAGATCCGCAACCGGGATATCATCGAGGCCCTGGACGGGCTGCCCAAGCACAAGATCCATTGCTCGGTGCTGGCCGCGGATGCGATCAACAAGGCGATTGACAATTACCTGGGCATTGTCCGGGGCGAGGCGGAGGAGATCGTTTGCAAATGCAACGGCATCACCCGGGGCGAGCTTGAGGAAGCCATTGCCCACGGCGCTTTCACCCTGGAGCAGGTGGCGGAAAAGACCGGGGCCACCACCGGGCCTTGCGGCGGGATCCATTGCGGGCCGATCATTGAAGAGATGCTGAAAAAGTATTCGGGCGAGGAGTGAACCACCATGCGCAATGTTTATCTGGACAACAACGCCACCACCCCGATCCACCCCGAGGTGCAGGAGGCGATCAAGGAGGCGCTCCCGATTTACGGGAACGCTTCCAGCCACCATTCTTTCGGCCAGGAGGCGCGGGAGCGGGTGGAGGACGCGCGGGTCAAGCTGGCCCGGCTGATTAACGCGGACCCCTCGGAGATCATCTTCACCAGTTGCGGTTCCGAGTCGAACAACCTGGTGCTCAAGGGCGTCACCTGCGAATACGTGCCCTGCAAACCCAAGGACGCGCCGGGCGGCCGGCACATCATCACCAGCCAGATCGAGCATCCCTCGGTGAAGAATACCGCCAATTGCCTGGAGCAGCGCGGTTTCAAGATCACCTGGCTGCCGGTGGACCCGCGCGGGCTGGTGGACCCGGAAGACCTCAAGAAGGCGATCACCCGCCAGACCGTCCTGGTGACGGTCATGCTCGGCAACAACGAGATCGGCACCATCGAGCCGATCCAGGAGCTCTGCGCCATCGCCCGCGAGCACGGGGTCTTCTTCCATACCGACGCGGTCCAGGCGCTGGGCAAGGTCCAGGTGGACGTGAAAGAGCTGGAGGTGGACTTCCTCTCGCTGTCCGGCCACAAACTCTACGCGCCCAAGGGCATCGGCGCGCTCTACATGAAAAAGGGCCGCATGATCTGCCCCCTGTTTCACGGCGGCCACCAGGAGGGGGGGCTGCGCGTGGGCACCGAGAACACCCTCGGCATCATCGCCCTGGGCAAGGCCGCGGAAGTGGCCCGGCGCGACATGGGCCAGGAGGCGCCCCGGATCTGGGCGCTGCGCGAGAAACTCCGCCAAGGCATTGAGAAGCTCATCCCGGACGTGCGCTTCAACGGTCACCCGGAAAAGGTTTTGCCCGGGACCCTGAACGTCAGCTTCCTCTACGTGGAAGGAGAGTCCATCCTGCTCCGGCTCTCGGGCAAGGGCATCGCCGTCTCCACCGGCTCCGCCTGCTCCTCGGGCTCGCTCGAGCCGTCCCACGTGCTCCTGGCGCTCGGGCTGATCCATGAAGAAGCCCACGGCTCCATCCGCTTCAGCCTGGGCCGGGAGAACACCGAGCAGGACGTGGACTACGTGCTCGAGGTGCTCCCGGGGGTGATCGCGGACCTGCGCAAGATGTCGCCGCTTTCCCGGGCCCGGGCGGGGTGAGGCGGAAAGTTGTATTGAGTATTTCGTATTCCGTATTTAGTATTTCGTATATTTTTCTGCGATAGACTGAATACGAAATACGGAATACTGAATACGAAATACGAAACACCTTCCCAGGGCAAAACGATGCTCGACCGAATCCGCGAAGACATCCAGGCCGTCTTTAATCATGATCCTGCCGCCAATAATTTCTTGGAGGTGGTTACCTGCTATCCGGGCTTGCATGCCATCTGGATCCACCGGGCGGCTCATCGGCTCTACCGGCGCCGGCTGTGGACCCTGGCCCGGATGGTCTCCCACCTGGGCCGGTTCCTGACCGGGGTGGAGATTCATCCCGGCGCCGTGATCGGCCGGCGGGTGTTCATTGACCACGGCATGGGCGTGGTGATCGGCGAGACCGCGGAAGTGGGCGACGACTGCCTGCTCTACAAGGGCGTGGTCCTCGGCGGCACCAGCCTGGAAAAAAAGAAGCGCCACCCCACCCTGGGCCAGGGCGTGGTGGTCGGCTCCAACGCCTGCATCCTCGGCGCCATCGAGATCGGCGACCACGCCCGCATCGGCTCCGGCTCGGTGATCGTGCGCTCGGTCCCGGCCGAGGCCACCGCGGTGGGCATCCCCGGCAAGGTGGTGCTGAAAAAGACCACCGGCGATCTTTCCGCGGACCTCGAGCACGCGAACATGCCCGACCCCATGCTCGACGTGGTCAAGGTCTGGCTGCGCATGTTCCGGAAATACGAGGAGCGGCTGAGGCGCCTGGAGCAGGAGCACCAGATCAAAGAGCCTGAGCTGGTCAAGGATTACCAGCGCGAGCTGGAATTTTTGAACCAGGACGAGGATAATGAGGAAAGCTGAGGGACCGGGGAAGGCAAATGTCGCCGGACAATAAGAAGTTAATTGAACATTTCGAGAACCCCCGCCACCTGGGCGAGATCGAGAATCCGGACGGCGTGGGGGTGGTCGGCAACCTGGTCTGCGGCGACCTGATGACCTTTTCCATCCGGGTGCGGGACGACCGGCTGCAGGAGGTCAAGTTCCAGGCTTTTGGGTGCGGCGCGGCCACCGCGGTCTCGAGCTACATCGCGGACACGGTGCAGGGCAAGACCCTGGCTGAGGCCAAAGCGCTGCGGGTGGAGGACCTCTTCCAGGACTTGCGCGGACTGCCGGAGAATCGGATTCACTGCACCTTCCAGGGCTTGGACGCCCTGAACATGGCCATCGAGGACTACGAGGAGAGGCGCAGGGGTAAGCGCGAGCGGGGCAAGCGCCTGGAGATCCGGGCCGGCCTGGAAAGCCATCCCGACCATGTTCACCCGGTCGGGTGCTGCTGCCCTTACTGCAACGCGGCGCTCCTGGGCGACAAGCACTATTGCGAGCCGTGCGGCAAGGAGTTCCAGTATTGCAAGCACTGCGGCCAGGCCCTGCCCCTGGAGGCCGAGACCTGCCTGGCCTGCGGCAAAAAACTCCTCGCCACGGCCCGTTAAACGAAAATTTGGGGTCAGGCCCCATTAGTTAGTTTAAGGGGAAAAGGATGGGACTGCGTTACAAGGTAGTCGAGACTTCGACGGTCACTGACGAGGCGATCGAGACCATCATCAACGAGTGGGTGGCCAAGGGCTGGCACTACGACGGCATCCAGTTCGCCATCCGCGACGCCTCCAAGCGGCCGGCCATGGCCTTTGTCCTTTTCACCTGCCCCAATTCCGATCCCGAGCCGCCCAAAGAATGACCTTGGTGGCGCGGGTGCTCTCAAGAATGACTTTAGGGGCGCGGCGGCCTTCAACAATGACTTTAGGGCCGCGGGTGACCTCACCCGCGAGCCTCTAACTGCCTCTCCGGCTCCAGCGCTCCTCCACGAAGCTCTTTTCAAAAGCATAAGCCTCCCGATAGCGCGCAAACAATTTCTCCCGCCGCTTGAACTCGCGGGTGTGCGAGGCGCGCCGGCCGCCGGCGGCTCGGGCCTCCGGGACCACGGCGTGGAGCAGCTCGTGATAGACGATATACTCCACGAAAAAGCGCGGCACCTGCTTGCGGTCGAGCAGGGGATGGACCCGGATCAGCTTCTGCTCCTCGTCAAAGCTCCCCAAGCGGATCGCCCGGAACTTGCGCTTGCCCCGGCGCTGGCCCCAACTGATTCTCACTTCCGGCGCCGGGATCTGGTAAGCCTGCTTCACCTGTTCCAGAATCTCGCCCAAATGGTAAACCTTGCCCCGGACCGCGAGCGGCAAGGCCCGCTTGCGTGCCGGCTTTTCCCGGATGCGTTCCAGGTGCCGGGCGATGAAATCGCCCATGGCCTTCCGGTTCTTGCGGTCGGGCCGGCGGATGAAGCGGGCGAGCGCGGCCAGGGTCGCAGGCTCCGCCTGGGCAAAGATCCGATGCAGACGCACCTGAAAGCTCCGGTTCTTGAGCCGCTTCACCGTGATCATGGAAGAGCGGTTGTCGGTCAGGATCACCCGGATCGGCGCCCGCACCAGCTGGTCCAGGCTCGCGTTTAACCTTTCCGCGGGGTCGGTGCAGGAACGACCAGCTAGCGCCGACTCCCCGAACAAGAAGAGCTGGATCGGGCGAGAAGTCGCGTCGCTGATTTTACGCCTCACCGGTCCTTGCCTCCCCGCCAAGGCGCTTTGACCCGCTCCGGCTTCTGGCGCTTGCCCTTTCGGACCTGGGCCGAGGGTTTCTCCCGGGTTTTGGCGGGCGCCGGCCGGCCGCGCCGGCTCGGAGAGGGCGCGCTCACCTCTCCCCGGTGCACCGCGATCTCGAGCAGCCGGTTTCGCTCGGTCGCTTCTTCCTCGGTCAGCCGCGCTTCCATTTCCACCGGGTCTTCCACCCGCAGGCCCTGAAAGGAGCGGTCGAGGAGTCCCTCGCCCCGGAGCGCCACCTGCTCCGAATTCTTCAGGCCCTCGCGCCAGGCCGGCGGGATCGCTTCTTCGCCCAGCCGGGCGCCGAGGATGCCTCCCGCAATCGCGCCCATGGTGTCGGTATCCTTGCCCAGGTGGATGACCTCGAGCAGGCCGTCCTCGAAGCTGTTCGCAGTTACCCCCACGAACAGGGCGGACATGCCTCCGGCCAGGGCAAAGGGGTCGCCCGGCTCGGTGATCTGGTGCGCGGGAAAATGGCGGTTGGCCTCGGCCACCAGTTGCTTCCACACTTGCCCGCGCTCCATCTCCCGGTAATAGCGGAAGTTCTCGACGCAGGCTCGCACCCGGCCGAACATGTCAAAAGCTTCCACCGGAATGAAGCCGATGAACTCGCGCTCAATCGCCTTTTCCGCTTCACCCGTCCACTCCGTTAAAAGCTTTATCCGTTCCCCCGGCGGCAGCCGGTCCCAGGCCCCGCTCGCGCCCTGGGCCACGGCAAAGGCCACGGCCGCGGCCAGCGCCAGCGCCCGGGGATCGCGGTGCGTGACCAGCGCCTGCTTAACCGCGGCCGAAAGCAGCGCGTCGCTTTCCTCCGCGTAATACAGACCCACCGGCGCTACCCGCATGGCCGGGCCCATCCCGGCCGAGAGCGTGCCCGACTCTTCGGGCGGGACTCCGATGGCCAGGCGCTTAAGCGCGGCCAGGAAGGCCGGCCCGACGCCCCGGTGCGCGCCCAGGCTTCCCGGCGCCTCGGCCTGGGCGGCCCGTAAGAGGAGCCGGGCGAAAAAGCCGGGATCAAAGCCGTGGCAGCGCACGAGAGTGTCGGCGAGAAAGAGCGCCTGCTGGGTGTCGTCGGAGTAAAGGCCGGGCATCCGCCAGCGCCAGGGCTTTTCCTTCCAAATTTGCATGGGGTCCACGTAGCCACTGATCCGGCCGACCAGTTGCTGGATGTGGCCGGCCTTAAGCCCTTCCACCGGGCAGCCGAGCGCGTCGCCCACCGCCAGCCCGAGCATGGCGCCCCGGAACCGGCCGCGGGTTTCGATCTCGCTCATGGGATGAACTCCAGCATCAGGTCGAGAATCCAAGCAATGGCCGGAGGCCGCGCCATCAGATCACCCTCCGCTTCCACGAGCCGCTCCGATACCAAAGCAGGTTGATGATGCCCTCCACCACCAGCGAGACGGCCATGGCCGCCCAGATCCCGGTCGGCCCGAGTCCCAGCGGCTGGGCCAGGACCCAGGCCAGCGGCAGCTTGACCAGCCAGTTGGATAAAAACGCATTGACCATCAGGGGTTGGGTATCGCCGGCGCCGACCAGGGCTGCCGCGGCCACCCCTCCGATGGAGGAGAACATCAGGCTGACCGCGATCCATTGCAGGAAGGCGACCCCGGGTTCCAGGGTTTCGGGCGAGGGGTCCATGAAGGCCACCAGCGGAGCGGCCCAGCCGAAGTAGGCCGCGGTGGAGACGGCCTGGACGAGGAAGGCGAGGAGGAAGCCTCGGCGGATCATGGCCTCGGCCCGCTCCGGGCTGCCGGCGCCCAGATGCTGGCCGGTCAGGGCGGAAACGGCGAGACCCAGGCCCCCGAAAAAGATCCAGTTGATCCCGAGCCAGCGGAGCCCGATGCCGAAGCCGGCGATGGGGCCGGTGCCGTAGCCGGCCAGGATTTTCTGAAGCAGGAGCGTCGAGAGCGGCCGGAAGATGTGGGCGAGGCTGGCCGGCACGCCGATGCGGATGATGCGGGTAAGCTCGCCCGGGTCCCAGGGGCCGAGTTGGCGGGTGGGCCAGTGGATCGGGAAGCGGCGGGTGGGGAGCAACGCGAAGAAAAGGGCGGCGCTGAGCATGGCGGCAAAGACGGTGGCCAGCCCGGCGCCGAAGATGCCCCAGCCGAAGTAGCCTAAGTCCAGGCCGGCTTTCACCATTTCGCCGGGCCGGTAGATGAGGACCGGGGCCAGGATGACGTTGGCCAGGACCGCGATCCCGTTGATTACCAGCGGAGTGCGGGTGTCGCCGGCCGCGTTGAAGCCGGCGATGAGCGGGGTTTCGAAGGTCAGGAAAAAGAAATGGAGGAAGAGCAGGCGCAGGTAGATGATGGAAAGGCGCTCGACCTCGGGTTCGAGATCAAAGAAACCGATCAGGGGCGGGGAAATGAGGTAGCCGAGCCCGGCGCAAAGCAATCCCAGCAGCGCGGCCAGGACCAGGGCGTGGAAAAGCGAGGTCCGGGCCGCGGGCTGATCGCCGGCGCCGAGCGCGCGCGAGACCAGGGCCAGGGTGCCGGCATAGACGATGTAGCTGGCGCCGAAAATGATAAAGACGATGTTGGTGCAGAGGCTGACCGCGGCGACCGGGGCGGTGCCGAGGAAGCTGATCCATTTCAGGTCCACCAGGGAGAGCGAGGTGAAGAGCAGCATGGACAGGCTGCCCGGCCAGGCAATGGACCAGATTTTACGGAGATCGCCTCCCTTCTGGTAGATAGCGGCTACATCCACGGAATTAGCTTTTCCGAACCCTAATCAAGTTAAGTTTCGATCCATTTTATATAAGAGCTTCGGCTCAGCTTTATGAAGTCGCCGTTAAGCAAGCTCAGCATCGGAGTTTAATTACTTTTCTATTCTTTGATTTCCTTGCGCATGGCCTCAATCGCGGCCTGCAAGGGAGGCAGATCCCGCTCCACGATCTCCCAGATCCGCCGGCCCTGGCTCATAAGGGCACCGACTCCCGAAACACCCGCTCCCGGATCTGCTCCCGGAGGCCGGCGGGTTCGACGACATCCACCCGGCATCCCAGAAGCTGCTCCAACTCCGCCACCAGGCCGCCGGGAAACCAGGGAGTGGTCGGCCCTTTGACCTCGACCAGGAAGTCCACGTCACTCGACGGCCCGGCTTCACCCCGGACCGTGGAACCGAATACGCGAATTTCCTTGACTCCGTGTTTAGCCGCAATGCGCTTAATCTCTTCGCGCTTCTCGCTCAATAACTCCGGAATGCCCATTCCCCCCACTCCTTTCCTGGCAAAGGCCGGCTCCTCCGCTTTTGTTTTACCACATGCCGATCCTTTCAGGATGGTCCCCCTAACTTTCGGACACATTCGCGTTTACGTTCACGGCAACCGGGCTTTTCCGAATTCTTCCCTACCTACCACCTGCGACCTGCTACCTACGGCTTCTTGACCGCCGACTGGCTCACCTCTTCCTGCTGGATCCGGCTGTAACCGCAGGCCAGCGAGGGATCGTCCATCACCATCTTCGCGTCCTGCTGGTCAATCCGATCCAACTGGTCCTTAGCCGGCATCTCGATCACCTTCTGCAGATAATTCTTGCCCTCGCTCACGTCCTGCGCCTGGTCCCGGCGGGTGCCCCGGCAGGTGTAGGACATGCCCAGCTCCTTCATGTATTCATGGTTGTTGGAGAACATCTTGACCGCCTCGGTGCATTCGGTCACCGACTTGTCCAGGTCGCCCCGGGCGCCGAAGATCCATTCCATGATCCGCCACTCCGGCACCTTGCGGTAGAAGACGCAGAGCGCGAAGTGGGCGTTGGAGATGGTCGAGTCATCGTCCGAGACATACACCGGCTTCAGCGTCAAGGTCTTCTTATACATCTGCTCGATGTCGTCGGCCAGGCTCAAGGAATTGGCAATGCCCCGCACCACCGCCTGCTGGCTGATGCCCACCGCGGTCCAGAAAGTGTTCTCAGCCAGGTTGGGGTCTTTCTCCATGCCCTTCCTCGCCCATTCCTCGGTCAGGGCATAGAGCTTGAGCTTCTCGTCCTTCTTCTCCTTGGGCAGCCGCTCGGCGATGTTGTAATAGTTCTCCGCGATCCGCCAGTAGGTGTCGGCCTGGGGGTCGCGCTTTTGCAGGTCGAGCAGGAGCTTATTCGATTCCTCATACTTCTCCTGGTCGCTCAGCTCCCGGGCCTGCTTGATGATGGCCTCGCTCGTTTCCTGGGCCGCGACCGCCAGGGCCAGCGCCAGTCCGACCAACGCCGCAAAACAAATCAGGCGTTTCATCTTCCTTCCCCTCCTCCTGAAAGTTGATCCTCAATCCCCTCCATTGTAGCCAATTTTCTTTGGCTTCGCCAGATTTGCCGCTCCTCAATTTTTCAAGAGCCCCGCGCCGCGCGGGGCTATTTTCTGAGCAGAGCCATAATTTTTTTGCGCCTTTGCTTCTTTGCGTCTTGGCGTGAAATCTTTTTTTCTTGTCGTTCTCCCCGGCTTGTGATAAAATTTATTCTCAAGTGAAGCGTTTGACCTCTCTCGTAGCTGGACGACTCTTGCGGAAGCGGGGATCATGATCGAGCTCTACCACGTCTCCAAAGCCTACGAGCGCGATTCGCCGGCGCTGACCGACGTCTCCTTCAAGGTGGACAAGGGCGAGTTTGTTTACCTCACCGGTCCCAGCGGCGCCGGCAAGACCACCCTGCTCAAACTCCTCTTCGCCGCGGAACCCGTGAGCGACGGCCAGATCCTGGTCAACGGCCGCAACATCAACCGCATCAATCCCCGCACCATCCCGGCGCTCCGCCGCCAGATCGGGGTGGTGTTCCAGGACTTCAAGCTCATCCACCACTGGACCGTGTATCAGAACGTGGCCTTTGTCCTGGAGATCCTGGGCGCGCCGCGCAAGGAGATCAAGCGCAAGACCTGGCTCACCCTCAAGCGGGTCCAGCTCCAGCACAAGCTGGACACCTACCCGCTCAAGCTCTCCGGCGGCGAGCAGCAGCGGGTGGCCATCGCCCGGGCTTTGGTCAACGACCCGATCATCCTCTTGGCCGACGAGCCGACCGGCAACCTGGACCCGGACATCACCCTGGAGATCATCCGCTTCTTCGTCGAGATCAACGCCCGGGGCACCACGGTCATGTTCGCCACCCACGACAAGCACCTGATCCGCGAGTTCCCCCGCCGGGTCATCGCGCTGGAGCGGGGCCGGCTCACCTCGGACAATGCCGAGATCTCGAACCCCGAGCTGGCCCGGGAGGCGCTGCGCTTGTGAACCTGAGCTTTCCGCTCCGCCTGGCCGGGCAGAACCTGAAGAGCAACCTCGCCCTGCACGCGGTCTCGGTCGCCATCATCGCGCTCGCCTTTTTGATCCTCGGGCTTTTCCTGCTGGTGGTGACCAACCTGGGGGTGGTGGTCGCGCGCTGGGGCGAGAGCATCCAGGTCAGCGCCTACCTCAAGGACCACCTGGACGCGGGCCAGCGGGAAGCGCTTTACCGCCAGATCGTAGGCATGGAAGAGGTGGAGAGCGCGGAATATGTTTCCAAGGAGAAGGCGCTCGTCCGGTTCCGGTCCATGCTCAAGGGCCAGGCCGACCTGCTCGAAGGGCTGGGCGACAACCCGCTCCCGGCCAGCTTCGAGATCCACCTCGCTAAAGGCTTTCGCTCGCTGGAGCAAGTGGAGGCAGTGGCCGGGAAGCTCGCCCAGCTCAAGAACGTGAGCGAGGTGGAATACGGCCGGGACTGGCTGAAAAACTTTACCGCCATGTTGCGCCTGGTCAAGCTGGTCGGGTCCATCGTGGGCGTGCTGATTTTCTCCGCCGCGCTCTTCATCATCTCCAACACCATCAAGCTCACGGTCTATTCCCGGCGGGAGGAAATCGGAATCATGAAGCTGGTCGGGGCCTCGGATTTCTCGATCCGCCTGCCCTTCCTGATCGAGGGCGTGACCGCGGGCACCGCGGCCTCTGCCATCGCGCTCCTGCTCTTGTGGCTGCTCTACCTGGTCCTGGTCCATCAACTCGGGCTCCCGGAATTCGTCCGCTTCCTGCCTGCCTCCTTTTGCCTCAGCCTGCTCGTGGCCGGCGCCGGCCTGGGCATCTTCGGAAGCTCGGTCTCCTTCAGCGAGTTCCTCCGTGTCTAGCCGATTCCTGCCCGGCTGCCTGATCGGATTCTTGACCCTGATCCTGGCCTGGCCTTTGGCCCTGCAACCCCAGGGCCGAAGCGAGAAGGAGGTCAAGCAAGACCTGGAAGAGATCCGCCGGCAGAAGGAAAAGGAGCGGGACCGGATCCAGGAGAGCGAGAGCCTTAAGGAGAGCATCCTCGGCCGGCTGGAACAAATTGACCGGGACATTGCCGGGACCCGCCAGGAGATCAGCCGGCTCAAGAGCCGCCGCGCCAGGTTAAAGAAAGAGATCGGGGAAATCCAGAAGCGGATCGCGGAGAACCAGAAAGCGCTCGACGCCCAAAAAGAATATCTCTCCCGCCGGCTCCGCGCCCGCTACCAGTTCGGCGAGCTGGGCACCCTCAAGGTAACCATGTCCTCCTCGTCCATCGCCGAGCTCACCAAGCGCCAGAAATTCCTGGACCTGGTCTTCGAGCAGGACCAGGCCACCATCGCCCAATATCGGGAGACCCTGGCCGCGCTGGAGGCGGACCGGAAAAAGCTTCTGCAGAGCGAGGCGGAACTGCGCCAGAACGAAGCCGAGCAGCGCGCCGCCCAAGAGCGCCTGCTTCAGGAAAAAGCGGACCAGGAAAAGCTGCTCGCCTCGGTCAAAGAAGACAAGATGACCCACCTCCGCTCGTTAGCCGAGCTGGAGCAGGCGGAGAAAGACCTGGGAAAAATCCTGAGCGGCTTGGCCCAGAGGTCCTCCGGCCCCGAGGGCGAAGGCCTGGCCCTGTTCAAGGGCAGCCTCTGCTACCCGGTCCCGGGCACGGTGGAAGAGGGCTTTGGCGAGAAGGAGAACCCCCGCTTCCACACCGTCACCTTCCGCAAGGGCATTGACCTGCGCGCCCCGGCCGGATCTCCCATCCGCGCCATCCACGCCGGCACCGTGCTCTTTGCGGAGTGGTTCCGGGGCTACGGCAAACTCCTCATCCTCGACCACGGCGCCGGCTATTACTCGCTCTACGCCCACGCCGACTCCCTCTTCAAGTCGGTGGGCGATCCGGTGAAGCAAGGCGAGGTGATCGGCACCGTGGGGGATACCGGCTCGCTCAAGGGCGCTTACCTTTACTTTGAACTCCGCTTTCACAGCCAGCCCCTGGACCCGGCGCCCTGGCTGGACCCGGATTGCTGAGCCATTAGAAAAAATTTGACAGATGTGTTATAGTAATAAGTAGGAATCGGGCTGATTCTCCCCCGGGAATAGCGATTTCATCCTGAAAAGGAGGTTTTTCTTCCCGCGAACCCTGAACCCGGTTCCGGAATCTCAGGTATGGGGGCGACATGGTTTCGACGGGGACAGTTGACGCTTCGGGTTGCGTGCCGGGCTCCGCTCGCCCGTAAAACCAGCGGAACGGCTATAAACGCCGACACTAACTACGCACTGGCCGCTTAACTGACGGCCACGTCCGACCGGACTCGCCCGTTGGGCCGGACCCGGGCGTCGATTAGACGGGCTGGCCGCAGGCTCCTCGGCCGGTGGAGGCCTGAAGGCGAGATTAATGCCGGCTCGCTGATTCCGGACCGCTTCCGCGGGGGACGGATCGGCTAAAACTAAAACGCGGAAAACGCACGTAGTGGCCTGGGGCTGAAGGTCTCCGGACGCGGGTTCGATTCCCGCCGCCTCCACCAAATTTGTCCAAACCAGACAGGTATAGATACCGAGTATCTACACCCGCGATCGAGTTTGGACGCCAGTCCCGAATTCTGGTATATTCGCTCAAAATATTTTCGCGGAGGAATGAATGTTCAAGAACAAGGTCATTATCATAACCGGAGGCTCAAGCGGAGTCGGCAAAGAACTAAGCCTTAGACTTGCCCAAAGCGGGGCGCATCTGGCCGTCATTGCCCGGGAAAAAGCAAAACTGAATGCGGTCAAAGAACGGCTTTCCAAATCAGCCGCCCCCGGCCAGAAAATCGAGGCTTATTCCTGCGATGTTTCCAGCTTTGACGCGGTGCAGGAAACCTTCAGCCGGGTGGCAAAAGACCTGGGGCTCCCCGACATCCTGATCAACTCCGCCGGCATCTTGAGAGAAAGCTATTTTGAGAAGCAATCGCTCGACACCTTCCGCGAGACTATGGCCATAAACTTTTTCGGCTCCCTTCATTGCATCAAGGCCGTGCTGCCCTTTTTCAAGCAAAAGCAAGAAGGCAGGATTGTGAACATCTCCTCAACCGCCGGTCTGCTCGGAGTGTTCGGCTATTCCGCATACTGCTCTGCCAAATACGCCTTGGTCGGCCTGACCGAGACCTTGAGGTCCGAATTCAAGCCCCAGAACATCAAGTTCCACCTGGTCTGCCCGCCGGAATTTGAGTCGCCGATGGTGGATGAGCTTAACACCTATCGCACCCTGGAAAACCAAACCGTGGTCCATACCATCCCGGTCTTAAGCGTGGATGCGGTCGCTGCCGCTATCATCAAAGGCATGGAAAAAGACCGCTATCTCATCATCCCCGGAACGATTACTAAAATGGTGACGACCTTCAACCGGCTCTTCCCCTTCCTCGGCCGGCTGGTCGTGGACACCCAGATCAAAAAAGTTTACCGCGGACCGGATAAATAATCATCCACCAAAAGACACGAAGGGGCACTAAGCAGAATCCTCTTTCACCTGCCTCCGGCCTTAATTTTGGATTGGGGATTTCGGATTTTCCGAGGCCGGCCAATCTAAAATCCAAAATCTTTCCACTGTTTACTGTCCACTGTGCACTGTGCACTGTTCACTGGCTTCAAAAACTGCAACATTCTTACACTAATAGGGGACAGTGAATTTTAAAGGGTGAAGGGTGAAGGATGAGGTCTGAAATCAAACGATGGTTCGAGATGCTAACCGGGCGATTTCTCAAGACCTTTTTGTCCCAGCGCCCCCAAGATGCACCCCCATTCCTGCCATCGGCCCTTCTGAATCCTCCGATCGTCCTCTCCGACTACCCGGGAACCAACTTAACCTGGCGAAATTTCTCTTGGTTTCTTCTTCTTCTCTTTCCCGACATACTACATACGACATACGATGTCCCCTCTTCAAACGTCCCCCCATTCTGCACGGCAACCACCCCATTCTGCGCAGCAACCACCCCATCCTGCCAGCGAACCACCCCATTCTGTGCGGCAACCACCCCAGGTTCCGAAGGCTTGAGGCATTAGACATTAGACTTTAGGCTTTAGACTAAAGCCTAAGCCACCTAATGCCTAAAGCCTCTTCGTCCCACCAGCTAAACTCACAACTGAAGCTCTGACCCCTTTCCCCCTGCCTTAGACTTTAGGCTTTAGACTAAAGCCTAAGCCACCTAATGCCTAAAGCCTCTTGATGCACTGTCCACTGCTTCAGAGGTGTCATGTTGGCAGGGTGGCAGGGGAATCCGTTGACGGTTGGCGGTTGGCGGAAAGAAAAAGGTAGCCGCGCCCGGTAACTTGACACGGATAGCCACTGAGATAGACTACAGGCATCCTGATTCAGGCCCTGAAAAGGCGGAAGCATGCCCCAAAGAGTGAGCAAGACCGACAGCGAGCTTTTTATCGTTGACAACAGCGACGAGGAGTGGAAGGTCGTCCGCTACCTCCATCAACCGGCCAGCGACCGGCGCTTGCGGCTTCGGCTTCAGTCCTTGGCCTGAAAAGGGCTTAATTGTGAATTGTCAGGACCTGACCCCGAAACCAGGAATTTTTAAACAATGTATTTCCTTGATGGAGCAAGCGGACAGACTCGAGCCCAATAACCCGGCTATCCTGTCGGACCTTTCCCGTTACTATTGGAGCTATAGAGACAACCTGCCCAAGCAGACTCCGGAGCGGCAGAAAAGCCTAGAAGGGCTATACTGATCTATAAGCTGTATCGCATACACAATCGGTCGAGAGCGATCAGGAGATGTCGTTGATCTAAAAAAAGGATCGGGAGAAGTGGGAACTATGTCAAAAAATCAGAATGGCAGAAGAGTTATCAAGTGGATGGTGCCGGAAGTATCGTTTGCTTTCGCAAATATTTTCCGGCGGCTGGTTTTTCCCGCCCGGCACGCATTCAGCCCCAGCGATCCGTGGTGGAAGAAACCGGGGCTGGGAATAATGTATCAGATCGAATATCGCCCGGGGATGGACTGGGATCGGGATTACGAGCAATTCAATCCGTCCATGATGGATGAGCATGGAAAAATCAAGTTCAACGGTCCGTTCTGCAAAATCGCGGACTGGGTGGAATTGAGCCGGCAAGTCGGCGTGGACTATCACATCTTCGAGTCCAAATGGCATGACGGCATTTGCTACTTCAATACCAAACTTACCGACTGGAAGACCGAGACCGACTATTGCGGCCAGTTCGCCGAAGGGAGCCGCCAGGTCGGCATCCCCTTCATGTATTATTACTCCACCGTGTTCGACCACAATCCCCAGTTCGATGCGATCCAGCCCAACCCCCACTCCACCTTTTCCGACCTGAGCATGGACCCGCAGCCGGAATATGAAGAATACCTGCAGGGACAGTTCCGGGAAATCATGGAGCAGTACCGGCCGGACGGGATGTGGTTCGACTGGTACTGGCCCGACCGCGCGACCAAACTGACGATCGATTTCTTCCGCGCCCATTATCGGGATACGGTAGTCACCTTCAACCTCTCGAACTACTTCCCGAGCGCTTATAAAAAGCTTGACTATACGACCGGCGAGGCTCATGACCTTACCGGCAATTATATTAAGCTGGTGAAGACCGGGGCCATGCGGCTGCCGATTTTTACCGGCGCCTGGAAATGGGCCACCCTGGGCCGGCGGGTGATGGACCACAGCGTGGAGTTGATCTCGCCGGCGGGCAAATGGTGGCAGGACCCGTCCCTGCGCGACGACCCCAACGACCTGGTCAGAATGACCGCGATTATTTTAGGCAGCGGCGGCAAATTCTGCATTGGCGCTTCCGCTCAATTAAACGGCGACATTTACCCCGATCAGATCAAACAGCTGAAGATATTAGGCGAATGGTACAAGCCCAGAAAAAAGCTTTTCACAGATTCCGTCCCCCTGCGCTATCGCGGTGAGCAGGTACCGGGTATTAAAATACACCCACCAAGTGTTAAATCAATTGCAAGCATCAACGGCAGGGACATACTCGTACATCTAGTGAATATGGACGGGGTTACCCGACCGATAGTCGTCGAGTTCATTGGGCGAAGGTGGAAAAATATTGCCGGGGTTTCCCTGGAGCCCGCGCGGAAAGAGCTGAAACTGGAGCGGATCGACGGGGTCGTCAAGACGACAATCCGGCCCGGGGATATCGACCCCGTGGATATAATTCTCAGGTTGAAGTCGAACTGACTTTTCAAGGAGTGAACTATGGAAGCTGGACGCCTCAGCGAACTTGCCCTGGAGCAGGGCAAGGGGATGGTCAGGCTGGCTCCGGCCTGGGTGCCGAGGTCGTTCTGTGTGCCGGGGAGGCGGATCAAGCTCCACCCGGATGACTACTACGCCCTTGGCGGCGACCGGGGCGGGATTGACGAGCGGTGGTTTTCGTCCACCACGCCGGCGGACAACGGACCCAAGACCAGCCCAAACGAAGGCCTGAGCTTCATCGTATTCGAGGATGGTCACCGGACGGAGAAGGTTCTGCTGAGAGATGCGATTGCTCATCTCAAGGGCCAGATCATCGGCGAGCGCATCTGGGACGAGCACGGCCGCTGGCCGATGTACTCCAAGTTCTTCGACAACAAGGGTGCGCTCCCGCACCATGTCCACCATCGAGATGAGCACGCGGCCCGGGTTGGACAGTTGGGTAAGCCGGAGGCCTACTTCTTTCCCGCGCAGGTGAACAACTACAGCGGGGATTTTCCCTATACCTTCTTTGGCTTCGAGCCCGGCACGACCAAAGCGCAGGTCAGAGAGTGCCTGGCCAACTTCGCCCGGGGCGACAACAAGATCACCAACATCTCGAAAGCTTACCGGCTCGAGCCGGGCACGGGCTGGGACGTCCCTCCCGGCATCTTGCACGCGCCCGGCAGCCTCTGCACCTACGAGCCCCAGAAAGCGTCTGACGTCTTCGGCATGTTCCAGTCCCTGACGGGTGACCAGATCGTTCCTGAGAATCTCCTGTGGAAGGACACGCCTCCTGATAAAATAGGCGACATCGACTACCTCCTCGAAGTGATCGACTGGGACTTGAACCTTGACCCGGACTTCGCCAAACATCGGCTGATGAGGCCGAAGCCGGTCAAGCCCCGGGAAGAGATGAAGTCCGAGGGCTACCTCGAAAACTGGATTTGCTACAAGTCAACGGCTTTCAGCGCCAAAGAGCTGACCGTGCTTCCGGGCCGGACGGTTACCATCCGCGACCGCGCGGCATATGGGATGATCATGATGCAAGGCCACGGTAAAATGGGCGTCTGGGACATCGAGACCCCCACCATGATCCGCTTCGGCCAGATGACGAACGATGAGTTCTTCGTGAGTGAAGCGGCGGCCAGGGAAGGGGTAAAAATCACTAACCCCTCGACCGCCGATCCCATTATCATGCTCAAACACTTCGGCCCGGGGAACCCGGACCTCGATATCCAGGCGGTGGACGGAACTTGAGCCGCCGGGCCCGGGGAATAACATCGCGGCAGCCCGGGCGGATGATGGGGACGAACGACAGGAAATTTGATTTTTTGGAAACGAGTCAGGACAGTGATACAGGTCAGACAGACACAACCAACCGGGGAGATGACGCCCCGTGAACGAATCTGGGCCACGGTTAAAAGACAGCCCGTGGACCATGTGCCGTATTTTATCTGGCTGAATCCCCACGCGGCTTGCAAGGTCATGGCCGAATACCGGCCGTCCCGGGATAAATGGATAAACGCGCTGGGCCGATTCGCGTGGAAACGGTTTATCCGGGGCGGCGAGTTTGATGCCGCCCGGATCTGGCGGGCGATGCCGCTGCTTTTGGACTACCATTCCTTCAATTACGCGGACGAGTATTCCCTGGAGCTGGGCTCGGATATCTTACTGGCGGTGGCGGCCACGCCGTGGCACTTTGCCCGGCTCAACCTCCCGTCCCTGTTTTTCGGCGAACAGTTCAAAATGAGGGACATGTTCGGCACTGACATAGCTCTTGGCGGCATCTATCCTGATATGCACAAGCCTGCAATAAAGGATATCGAAGCCCTCAAGAGCTACCAACTGCCGGATCCGCAAAAACAATCTTACTACAATATATTCCGCCGGTACCGAAAACAGTTTCCCGGCCACGCCATCGCCGCGGAAGTTTTCGGGCCGGAGGACTTTCCCTGCAACTTTTTGTTCGGCTTTCAAAAGTACATGCTCTATCTTTCCGAATATCCCGAGGAAATGACGGCGTTTCTGAACAAATGGATCGATTACCAGGTGGACTTGCTGGTAAATTCCATCCGCGCCGGCGCAGACATCGCCTTTATCGGGGATGATTACGGTTATGACCACGCCACCTTTCTTTCCCCGCGAATGTGGAAGGAGTTTATTTATCCCGGCCTTAAACGGCTCATTGATGCCGCCCATGAAGAAGGCGCCCTGGCCATGCTGCATTCATGCGGCTATCAAATGACCCATTTGCCAGATTACGTGGAGGCGGGATTGGACCTCCTGCAAGCCTTTCAGCCCAAATCAGGCAATGATTTTGAAAAAGCATACAGTGAATTTGGCGATCACCTGACGTTTGTCACCGGCATTGACATTCAACAAGGAGAGCATTGGACGCCGGAGCAACTCAAACTGGACATCCTTCGGTCCTACCGGATCGGTGGCCGGAACGGCCGGCATGTGCTGGCCACTTCCCATGAGATGCAGTACACCATGCCCCTTGCCAACATCCGCGCAATTTTTGAAACCCTTGATGAGATCCGGAAGGGGGAGCATGGCAACGATTCCGGGGTCAGGTCCTGACAATTCACAATTTCTTCATTTCTTTCTGAACCTGCCTCCTGATCTTGTGTTCACGGTTTCAGTTTACGGTGCCTGGTTTACGGTCCTTTTGCCCAGCTCTCCGCCAACTCCGAACCGCCGACCCTCAACCGCCTACCAACTACTGCCTGCTTTCCAATTCCGGGCAAGAGGTTTGGAGCTTTTGGAAGAGCAAGTCCAGTTGCGGCTTTGACCAAGAGCGAGTATGATTTCTGTGATCTCTGGGTTTAAGTCTTCTGGTCCGGAAAAGGATGACCTCATGCGAGACGACTTTCAGTTCCTCCGCCGCCGCTTCCTGAAGAGCGCCGCCGGCCTCGCCGCCGCGGCGGTGGCGCCCGGATGCTTCCTCACCCAGCGCATCCCCGGCGAGTCGCTGCATTTCCAAAAGCGGATGGAGTCCAGAGGCGGCGGGCCGGAGCCCCTGCCCCCGACCCGGGTCTATCCGGCCATGCCCGACGCGGTGGTGGCGGTGCGGGGGGTGAAGGACAGCATCATGGCCGCGGTGGGGGAGGCGGTGATCGCCGCCGGCGGGCTCGAGGAAATCCAGCCGGGGCAGACGGTGATGATCAAGCCCAACATGTGCGGCCCGGCCATCGGCGACCGTTACCCCGGTCGCATCACCACCCACCCCGAGGTGTTGCGCGCGGTCATCCGCCTGTGCAAAGAGCGCGGGGCGCGGATCATCGTCGGCGACCGCTCCATGTTCGAAACCGAACTCGCCTTCCGCACCACCGGCTTCGCGCGCATTTGCCAAGAGGAGAAGGTGGAGGGGCTGCCGTGGACGCGCTCGGAGTATGTGTGGTTCCAGCCCGGCCAGCGTCACTGGTCGCGGGGTTTCCGCGTGGCCAAGGCGCTGATGGACGCGGACCACTTCATCAACCTGCCCTTGCTCAAGCACCACCGGGTTTACCGCGCGGACTTCACCTGCTGCCTGAAAGCGTTCGTGGGCGTGACCATGCCGCTCGACCGGTACATGGAAGGCCCGGACGCGCTCCACACCCTGAACATCTCGGAAAAGGTCGTTGAACTTAACCTGGTCAAGAAGCCGACGATCAACATCGTGGACGCGCTCAGCATCGTGGTGCGGGGCGGGCCGGACGCACTCAGCAAGGACACCCTCTGGGTGGACGCCAACCTGATCCTCGCGTCCAAGGACCGGGTGGCGTGCGACTCGGTGGCGCTGGCGACCCTGCGGCGCTTCGGGGAGGAAAAGGGCGTGAAGCTGCCCTACGTGGACAAGAAGGTGTGGGATCAGGCTCAGATTTATTACGGCGCGGAACTGGGGCTGGGCCAGGCCGACCCGGCGCACATCAAAATCGAGGACGCAGAGGTTCCGAACTTCGATCAGATCCAAGGGGCGTGGCGGGAAGAAGGCAAAAAATAAAAAAAGCGATAAGACCAATCCCGCATTAGGTGAAATCAAAGCAAACTGGGCATAGAAGAGAAAAGAAAGAAGGAACCGGATGAAAAGTAAATCATGGCTGGTTGCATTGGGATTATTGCTGGCGGTGCCGAAAAAATTAGCAGATATCAAAGAAGGAAAAAAGCTAAATTATTAAGAGGAAGTATGAGATGAAATCCGATCATGGCGTTACCCGCCGCAATTTTCTTTTTAGCGCCGCGCTGAGCGCGGGAGCGATCACCAGTTCCTGCAGTTTTTCCCGATTCAAATTTTACACCAATTCACTAGCAACCCTCCGCAACCCCGGCCCGGAGCCGCTCCCGCCCACCCGCGCATACCCGGAAATGGCGGCGGCCACGGTTGCCATCGTCGGCATCAAAGAGTCCATTGAGAACGCGGTGCGAGAGGCGGTGGCCGCTTCCGGTGGAATGGAGGATTTTGAGAAAGGGCAAAAGGTGATGATCAAGCCCAATGCCACCACTCCCTCAAAGTCCGTAACTACCAACCCGGAAGTGATCCGAGCGGTCATAAGGCTTGTAAAGGAACGAGGATGCCATGCGATGGTTGGAGACCGTTCGGCCTTTTCCGACCTGGAGGCCATGAAGACATGCGGATACGAGCAGGTCTGCCAGGAGGAGGGAGCGGAACTCTATCCCTGGATCAACAGCGACTACCTCCGCTTCTTCCCTAAGCAACGCTATTGGACCGACGGCTTCCGCTTCCCGAAAATCCTCACCGAGGTCGCCCACTGGATCAGCGTGCCCGTGCTCAAGAACCATCAGGTCACAGCCGCCGAGTTCACCTGCTGCCTCAAGGCCTTCGTCGGCGTCTGCCATCCTCAAGACCGCTTCCAAAAAGGCGACAACGCCCTCCACCAAAAAAACATCAGCGAAAAAATCGCTGAACTCAACCTCTGCTCCCGCCCCGCCCTCAACATCGTTGATGCCACCAACATTATGGTCCACGGCGGGCCGGGGGGGCTGGTCAAGCCGATTTGGGTCCGCTCCGACCTGATCCTGGCCAGCCGGGACCGGGTGGCTTGCGATTCATTGGCTTTGGCGACCCTGAAGTTTTTCGGCGCCGAGAAAAACGTGGAACTGCCTTACGTGCAAAAAAGCGTTTGGGACCAGGTGCAGATCTACCGCGCCGCGGAGCTTGGCATCGGCCAGGCCGACCCGGCGCACATCAAAATCGAGGACGCAGAGGTGCCGAACTTCGATCAGATCCAAGGGGCGTGGCGGGAAGAAAGTAATCAATAACGGTGACATCTGGCGCGGCTCCTGGCCCCGCTCCGGCCGGGCGTTTCTGCCGGGGCCGTGAAGACGGGTCAGGAAGATTCCAGGAGGTATCCCATGCACAGAAGAAAATTTCTTAAACACTCATTCGCCCTCGGGGCGGGTATCGGCGCCCTGCTTCCCCGGTCGTCCCTTGCCCAGCCGGCATCGGGCATGCAAAAACTGGCCCGACTGCTTTACCAGCGAAAAGTTTTGGGGGTGGTGCCGGTCGGCTCGAAGCAGGTGACCACCATTCGTCTGCGGCTGCCGGTGGCGCCTGACCGGCTGGAGTTGTACCGCTCTTTGCTGCCGCCGGAGCTGGAAATGCCCGCGGTGCCGCGAATCTATTTCTATGTGTCGGAGTTCAACGGCACCTACCCGGTCCGGATCGAGGGCGGATATCGGGAGGCGGCGGTCTGCCTGCGGGCGGGCTGCAAACGGGACTCCAAAACCGAACTCGAAAAAGGGGGGTGGTTTCCGCTGGAAATGCCGGTCAGCGCGAAATCGGCGCTCGACAGCGGCCTGATGATGGGCTACCCCAAATACATGGCTGAGATCTCGCTCCTGGCCGGAGACAGCGGCTACGACAGCGCGGTGCAGGTGGAAGGGCGGGATTTTTTCCGCATGCATTATGATCAGGCGGAGGTGGAGGTCACGGCCCTGGAAGAGGAGGAAATGACCGTGCCTTTTTATCTGGTCGTCGGCGGTTGGATCAATATCATGCAGAATGAAGTCGTGGAGCAAAATTCGTTCACCTGCCGCCCCGGCATGATCAGCTTGAGCGTTAACTCAAAGGCCCGATGGACCGGACTGCTGGACAGCCCCGAGATGAAAGGCCCGGGGGTCCTGAAAATCATCACCGGCCGTTTCAATCTCACCCGCCGGTCCAGGTAAGTTCCTGAGGGTCTGTTCCCCAAATCAAAAAAGAGCCGTAGACAATATCGAGCTCTGAAAGAGCGGCCTTCTTTGGCCCCCCTTTGGGGCTAAAAACAATTTGGGCAACAAGCCCTCAAGGCCTGACCCAATTGATACGTGGTGGAAAAAATGCGGATCAGTGGCACCTGAGTCCGGCCACTATTAAGACCCCCTACGAGGGGTTTTCGACCCGCTGGGCGTGGCCCGGCAAGTCAAGCTGATGGCTTTGCTGCAACGACTCATCCAAGAGGATGAACGGAGTCATCCGCCGAGCTGACCCCGTTCATCTTCCAAACCAGAAAATTCATCCCCTTGGACGATTGACAGATCAGTTTATCCGGGATATATTACGCGCCACACTATGGACAGGCGGTGATCCCTGAGCCGACGGGAGAAGGAGCTTTACATGATTGCAAATGGAAATCAGGTAATAAGATCGGCGAAGGCGGTCCGGTTGCTTTTGGTGAAACGGGTGAAATTGGTTTTCTGACAAAACCGCCCCCATCGCCCAAAAGGAATAGACTTCGAACTGGCTCAAAATTGGGGGAGCAAGCTTGACCGGAAACACCGTGCAGGCTTTTAGTTTAGTTTTTCTAACGGAATAATAAGAAAGAAGAGAGGGAAATCGTGAATTCGATAGGCAAAAAGGCGATCATTCCGGGGTTGATCTTCGCACTGATGCTGGCCCTGTTTTACCCACTGCGGGCGAGCGCTGGCGGGAAATACTCGGATCGTTAGGAGGTTACCAGAAAGTTTTTCAAGACCACCGCAAAAGGTCGAAGAAAAGGAGAAGCCAAAATGAGAAAGCTGGTTTATGCAGGCATTTGGGCGCTAGCAGGTTTGTTGGCGGCCCCCTGGACGGCATTATATGCCCAGACGATCTCGGTTCCCTACCAGTTCATTCTCCTTGAACCCGGGAACCCTGATCCGGTATCCACGCTGGGGCCGGGGAGGATGTTTATCCCCGACGCCTTCCCCTTCGAATACTCCGACAAATGCAGCTTTCCTGGATTTCAGCAGAAGCCCATCTGGGACTATGAGCTGGTCGGCTTCCCGGCCAGGGAGTTAGACCCGTATCAGATGTATGCTCAAAAATTTGTCTTTACCCTTGACGGTCAAGGTTACCTTCATTTTTATGTGCGGCCTGATTGCTTTATCGGGAGGCTCCCCTGTTTAAGCCCCGGCACCCATGCCATCCGGGGAATGCGCGGGCCGGAATATATGGAAGAACAGTCGTGCCTCATTATCCATGATGATTACGGTTTCGAGATCGATAATGATTGTGACGGGTCGGCCGACTCGGACGTTTTGATCTTCGAGCTGGCTCATGTTCTGGACACGCCCAGTTATTACCTGTTTAACGAGCACGAGCACGCGGGCGAATGGGAGGAGATGCCCAAGGCGGCCCGGGTCATGATGAACCTGTCGGAGGGCGGCGAAACCTGGGTGCATACCGGCCACTGGGGTTTCCATTATTATGAACAGATACTTGATGAGATGGGCCGGGGCTCGAGCAATGTCGTCATCGTGGGGACGGAGGACGGTAGTGCCACCGGAGGCGGCGGTATGATCAATTATCCCCATTATCCTTTTTCCGTCAACCCGGCCAAATACGGGTTCAACCGCTTTTCTTCGCGCCCCGGGCAGGTCTGCAACCCTTATTGCGATCTGGATGACACGAGTTGCCAGCGGTATTGCCCGGATTACGGCCGATATTACTACGGCCACCGAGGGGCTTATTTCACCGACTTCAAGTGGATCTGGAGTCTTCCTTTCCATTTCGCCTATCGGGCGGATCTTTACGAACGGAGTTCCGGCCACCCCTCCCTGTTCGTGCTGCCCCATCCTAACACCGGAGGGTCATACCTCGATGCATTTATCACCGATGACGGCAAGGTCAGAGAAATAGTGTCGCATACTCTCGACTATAGCGGCCCGGCCATGTACCGGGACGATTTCGACGCCGCCGAAATCAGCCGCTTAGAATTACCGACTTACTCCTCCCTGCTTAACCAGGGATATCAATATCCAATGACTTACGGCAACGACAGTCACGTCCTGGATAATGACTACTCTCAGCACCTCTACGTTTATGCGGACTCGAGCCCGGCGAGCGCTGACCGCCAGGGTTTTGTAGATTCTCTCGTCAACAGTGTCGGACAAGGGCGTTCCTTCCTCTCCTTCGGGGAAGTCATCCAGGTTACGGTCAACGGGCAGGACGCGCTGGGCAGAAGGCTCAGCCTGCCGGCGGAAGGGAATGGAAACCAGATCACATTCATAATCTCCACGCAAATGAGGCCTCCCTGCTATTCACGGGCTCCCGGCGTGCTGGCCACGGTGAATGGAAACTCGGCGGCCAATCAAAGCCCGCAACCGGCCAATTATCAGGAAGCGCCGGTCTTCCTCGACTATACCCGTTGCGAATTCTCCCAGGAATACACGATCGCATTGAATGGGGATTCCTGGGTGATCTTCTCGGTGGATAATGCCTTCCAGGGCTTTTCCAGGGCAGATGTCTTGACCAATCCCATCTGGATCGATTACGAGGGCGACGGCAAGCTTGCGTTGATTCCGCGGCCGGAGATAAGCGCGGTAAGAATTTATGCCGGAAGCGACTGCATCAAGGGCTGCGACCCGGCGGTGGACCGGCCGGTGCACCAGGGTGAAAACCTCACCCTCGAGTTCGACGCTTCGCCCGTCGAAGACCTGCAGGGGGTGCGGGCCTTTTTATCCTCGGATGGATTTATCAAGCCGGACGGGAAAGCCCGGGGCGAATTCGACTGTTCCGCGACGGTCCCGGGCGGGGGCCATTTCCAATGCACCAGCGTGGTCAACGGCGAACCCGCGCAGTTTCAGGGCCCGGAGAACGAGATCAAAATCACGGCCCTCAACAATTCGGGCTATCGCGGCTGGCACTATGAGACCATCGCGATCGAACTCGCTGACACCGACGGCGACGGCGTCCTGGACTGGTACGAGGACCATTATGGACTGAACAACCCGGTGGTATGCCTGGACCTCCAGGACTGTGACGGGGACGGTTTGACCAACTTAGAGGAATTCTCGCTGGGCGATGATTCCCTTTACACCCTTCAGTACAACCGCCTGGCCTGGGGACTGGGCTGGACTGACCCGACCAGTTTGGACACTGACCAGGACGGCGTTACGGATTACGATGAGGCTAGGACCTCCAGCTGCCTTGACCCGGTGGTGTTCGACACGGACAAGGACGGCCTCTGTGACGGCAACGTTACGATCACGGGCCCATACTTCCGTTATAATGACAATGAGAATACGCCGCTTATCTATAAGTCGCTCTGGTTCTTGCCGGCCGGTACCGGCTGTATGGCGGGAGAGGACATGGACGCCGACGGGGTAACGGATAGAAGGGAAACGGATCCATGCAATCCCGACACCGACGGCGACGGCATGACCGATGGATATGAGTTTTTCTTTAATTCCTGTCTCAATCCCATGAGGCGGGACGCGAGAGGAGACAGAGACGGCGATGGTCTTACGAACCTGGAAGAATTCAAGCTGGAGACCGATCCGTGTAACCCAGACATGGATGGCGATGGCTTGAGCGACTTCCTGGAGGTGGTCTGGGGGTCGGACTTGAAAGTCGTGGATACCGACGATGACGGATTCAACGACGGCGAAGAGGTCAACGTTTACGGCACCCACCCGGCGATCAAGGACAGCGATGGAGACGGCTTGGACGATAACGACGAACTGGGAATCTACTTCACCGACCCGACGGACCCGGACACCGACGACGACGGGCTCAACGACGGCGATGAGGTCATGATCTACGATACCGATCCCCTGAACCCGGACACCGATGATGACGGCCTGCTCGACGGCCAGGAGATTCAAGCGGGAACCGACCCGCTAAACCCGGACACCGACGGCGACGGCCTGCAGGACGGCCCCGAGATCAATGTTTACAGCACCAATCCGCTGGCGCCGGACACGGATAGCGACGGCTTGACCGATTACGAGGAAGTGATTCTTTATCTCACCGATCCCCTGGCCGTGGATACAGACGGCGATGGGCTGTCCGACGGCGATGAGATCGGCTATGGCACCGACCCCTTGAACCCCGACACCGACGGTGGCGGCCAGTGGGACGGCGCCGAGATCTGCGCTGCGCTTAATCCCTTGTTTGAATCCGATGATGCCGAGATCACAGTCCTGGTCGAGAACCTCGAGCCATCGCCGATCCTCTCGCTGGGACCGCGGGTGGCGGTGACCATGGATGGGGTGGCTCACGTGGTCTGGGCCGATCAGCCTTCCACGGGCCCCACCAGGCTCTACTATGCCAACAGCTCCACCGGATGGTCCATCGAGGACTATGGATGGACCGTGAGCAACCCGGAGATGACGGTGCTGGCAAGCCAGGGGGCCGACCTCTTCCTGGCGACGGCGGCGAGAACCGGGGGTAACGTCGAAATTCTGTACTACTCGCGCCTGGACGGGACTTGGTCCGAGGCGGAGAACGTCTCCAACAGCCCGGTCCGTTCCGTGAACCCGACCCTGGCCGTGGACCAAGCGGGCAGGCCCCACCTGGCCTGGGTGGAAAGGGGCCAGGGCCAGAGCAGTTCCATCGCTTACAGCTACCGAGATCCGGTGGTGGGATGGAGCGCCCCGGTTACCGTGGCTGCCTTGTCCAATAACCAGGCCCTGCCGGCCATGGCGGTGGATGCAGTCGGCACGATGCACATCGTATGGAAAGACGACGCCTTGGATCAAGCGGGCCAAAGCTTGTATTGGTCGGTAAACCCGACAGGGGCATGGTCAATGCCGTCCTCGATTCTTTCCGATGTCGGCCGTTTCCCGGCCGAGATTCTTGTCTTGAGCGGCGATGGCGGGGTCCTGGTGACGACGCAGGGACGGACGAGACAGCAAGTGCGGCCGCTGCTAGGGTTACGACTGGTGGATGGGCAATGGTCGGCGGCGCAGACGATAGCAGCTCTTTCCGATCCAGTTGAGCAAGATCAACTTGTTGACGACCATGGCATCGCGGTCTATTTGCAGCATGGAGACCTTGCCTGGTTCTGGGACGGGAGCCAATTCCAGCCCCTGGAAAACTTCCTCAAGCACCTGTCCGGCCTGGGATACGACCCCGCGGGCGCGGTCACGCCAACCGTTGCCTTCGACCTCCTCGGACATCTGCACATGGCTTTCTCATCCACCCCGGACGTTGACCCCATCTATCACCGCTTCATCATCAGGGATTCCGATTGCGATGGGCTGAACGACGTCCGCGAGGCGGCCTTGGGGTTGGACCCCTATGCAAATGATTCCGACGGCGATGGTCTCACCGATGGCGACGAAGTCATGATCTACGGCACGGACCCGCTCGACCCGGACACCGATGGCGACGAGCTAGGGGATGGCTTCGAGGTATTTTTCTGCCAGGCCGATCCTCCTTATCTCTGCCTGGATCCGCTGGATTGGGATACGGACGACGACGGCATCACCGACGGATATGAGGTGGCCGCCATGAGTAATGACCCGCCGCTCAATCCCTTTGATCCGGCGGATGCAATGCTGGACTTCGACGGAGACGAACTGGAAAACCTGCACGAGTATTGGAACAGCAGCGATCCCTGGAGCCCCGAGCCTTACCCGAGCCCCACTTTGACCATTCCTTCAATGATCGGATGTTTCTTCTGGGGAGAGGCGGACGGAGACGGGTACGTCCTGGGTGCAGACCGCGTCACTCTCCGAAGCAAATGCCTCGGACTTCCCACCATCTATTCCAACGTCATCCCGCCCAATGGAGACACTCAGGAACTGGATGGACTGGAAAACTTATACAATCCCAGCTCGTGTTCAAAGGGCGACATGTTCATTCTGGAGCGAATGATCTTGCAAGAACCAATCAGCAATCTGAATGGCCAGGCCGCCGCACTCGAACTTGAGCCTTTGCCGTCGTTGCCAGTCGAAGTTGGATCCACTGTGCGCATCACCTTTAATGTGAGAAATAAGAATACGATGGGCGAGCCGCCCTATTCCGTTTTTTATTCCTCCGGCTTTGCCGTGTTCTTCGAGATCGATCCCGCGTCCACGGGCGCCGCCACCCTGATGGGCGGAGACGGATGGCACACCTCTTTCCCGGGCGCCCGTTTAGATTTCTCTGGGCCGATCGCCGAGAAGGCCCCCGCGTCCATGGTGCTTCGCCTGGACGCTCCCGGCGACATCTATGTCAACGCCTTTATTCCACCATGCGGGGATTACTTGAATCAGCTGGGCAGATGGTGCCCCGAAATCGTCGCCGCGCCGGTGATGATCACTGCGGTGGATAACTAATGGATAACCGCCCGGCCTTATCTCAGAAGGGGGGATGGGCGAATCGGATCGTTACCGGGTCACTTAAGCACTTCTGAATGAAGGGAGTTATTCAGAAAGGCAGGATGATTTATTCCGGGTCCACACCCCGGTTGAAAAAGACCACCGCTCCCGGCCGCCCGGAATTCCGGGCGGCCGGTTTTGGTAGAAGACCGCATGATGACGCCTCACCCTTGACCCGCTGCGGCTGCCGATTGATAGACTTTTCCTTCCCGCCCAAATTTTCACCCTGACACCTGACCGCTGATCCCGGGAGGCGGCCCCGCAGCCCGTCTTCGCAGGGGCGCTCACCGGGCGCGATCTTTGGCCGCATCCTTTCCTGTCCCGAAGGGACAACACAACTAATACTCATTGCCGGTAAAAAATATTGATTGCTCCGCCCTCATCTGGGCCCAAACCGTCAATGCGTATCTATGGAAAATGCATCCAGGTAAATTTAGAGAACTTCCCAAAGTTTTATCGTTGAGGTATAATTTTATTCAGATAGTCTCGTGGCAAGCGGTTCCGCCATGAGCGGGATGATTTTTTGCCTCAAGCATCGTCCTCAGGATCTGCGGGCAGGAGGAGGAGAAGAGCATGGGAATTGTCACCACAATTCCCGAAAAATGTCGGCGTTGTTACACCTGCATTCGGGAATGCCCGGCCAAGGCGATCAAGGTGGAACAGGGCCAGGCCACGGTGATCGAGGAACGGTGCATCGCCTGCGGTAATTGCCTTAAAGTCTGCGCCCAACAAGCCAAGCAAATCAAAGACAGCACGCCGGAAGTGAAGCAGATGCTTCAGGCGAAGGAGAGGGTTTTTGCCTGCCTGGCGCCTTCGTTTCCGGCTGCCTTTGTGGCGCAAAGTCCCTGGAAAATCATCAGCGCCCTGCGCCAACTGGGTTTCGAGGAAGTGTGGAATGTGTCGTTCGGGGCGGAGCTGATCAGCCGGGAATATGCCCGGCTGTTTCCGGGAATGAAAGACAAGGGGAAATTCATGATCGCTTCCCCTTGCCCGGCCATTGTTTCCTTTGTCGAACGCTATCTTCCCTCGCTGGTGGATGCGCTGGCTCCGATTGTTTCGCCCATGATCGCCACCGCGCGCGCGATTCATCACCGCCACGGGCCCGAGGTGCGCGTGGTCTTTATTGGTCCGTGCACGGCCAAGAAGGCGGAAATTCTCGAATCGGCGGTGGCGGGGGAGGTGACCAGCGTGGTGACCTATAGCGGCCTGGCGAAGATGTTGGAGGAATCCCGAATTCAGCCCGCCGAATTGCCGGCGAGTCGGTTCGACGGCCCTTCGGTTTACTCGGGTCAGGCCTTCCCGATCCCGGGGGGTCTGCTGCGGACCGCGGGACTGAGCGCGGACATTCTCAACAATGATATTATCTCCACCGAGGGCAAGGACCGGGTGCTCAGCGTGCTCCATGAACTGGCCCGAGGCCACCGCCAGGCGCTTTTAGTGGACGCGCTCTTTTGCGAAGGGTGCATCAGCGGACCGGTGATGCAAAACGATCTGAGCGTGTTCGCGCGCAAGCAGATCGTGATTAATTTCATCAATGAGCTGAAAGAGCAGGCGGATTTAGGCGCGAGGGACCGGACCGGGGAAGAGTTCCAAGACCTGGATTTGAGCCGGTCGTTCACCAGCCGACCGATTGTGCTGGCCCAGCCTCCGGAGGAAGACATCAACCGGGTGCTCGGGTCCATGAAAAAATACCAGGCCGAAGACCAGCTCAACTGCGGGGCCTGCGGCTACCCCACCTGCCGGGAGAAGGCGATCGCGGTCTGCCAGGGGCTGGCCGAGGCCGAGATGTGCCTGCCCTACCTGGTGGGGGAGTTGGAGTTGACTTGCCAGGAATTGAAAAAATCCAATGAGGATTTGGCCTCGACCCAGGAGCGGCTGGTGCACACGGAACGCCTGGCTTCCCTGGGTCAGCTTTCCGCGGGGGTGGCCCACGAAATTAACAACCCGCTCGGGACCATCCTCCTCTATTCCCATGTGCTGCTCAAACAACTCCAGAGCGACGATCCCACCCAGGAAAAAAACCTCCGCATGATCGTGAGCGAGGCCACGCGCTGTAAAAACATCGTCCGCGGCCTCCTGGACTTTGCCCGCCAGTCCCGGGTCTCCAAGGCTCCGACCAACCTGGCCGAATTGATGAAAGAGGTGGTTCTGATCCAGAGCCCCGCCGCCGAGTCGGCGAACGTCCGCTTGTCCAGCGAGGTGTCCCCGGACTTGCCCACGATCATGATTGACGGCACCCAGATCAAGCAGATGCTCATCAATCTGGTGCAAAACAGCGTTGACGCCATCAGCGGCGCCGGGGAGGTCAAGATTTGCGCCCACCCCTGCGAGGGGAGCGAGGCCGTGGAAATCACGGTAGCGGACAACGGGTGCGGGATTTCCAAGGAGAACCTCTCGAAACTTTTTACGCCCTTTTTTACCACGAAGAAGATGGGAAAGGGGACGGGACTGGGCCTGGCGATCGCGTATGGCGTGGTGAAAATGCATTCCGGTGATATTTCCGTCCAGAGCGAGGAGGGCCAGGGGACGACGGTGCTGATCAAGCTTCCCCGGGGACGAGAAGAGAATTTCAACTCCCGGGAAATTCTCGCTAACTCCTCGCCTTCGGGAGAGAGGGTTTCTTGATCGCCGCCCGCCGCGGCAAGAGGATTCAGTCATGGCCGAAGCAGCGACCTTGATCATGGTAGTGGATGATGATTTCGACGCCCTCGAAATTATCCGGCACATCCTCGAAGCCCGGGGCTATCGGACCCGTTGCTTTCTGGATCCGATGGAGGCCTTGCAACAGATGGCCGCCGAAAAACCGCGCCTGGTGGTCACCGATTTGATGATGAAAGCCCTGGACACCGGCTTCTCCTTTTCCCGCCAGATCAAGTTCGACCCCCGCTACCGGGAGATTCCGATTATCCTGATCACCGCGGCCTTAAGCATGCGGGGGCTGGACCTCCAACCCCGGACGCCCAAGGATTTGGAGAGGATGGGGATTGACGCCTTTTTTGATAAACCGGTGGTCGCGGGGGAGCTGGTGGCGAAGGTGGAGGAACTGCTCCATCGGCGCGGGAAGGAACCGGAGCGATGAACCCGGAAACACTCCGGATCTTGGTCGTGGATGACGAGGCCGGGATCCGCGAAGGCTGCCGTCAGATTTTGACCATGGAAGGCTACGAAGTGGACGTGGCCGAGGACGGGCGGGCCGGTCTGAAAGTGTTCGAGGAGCGGAAAAATTACGCGGTGGCCTTGATTGATCTGAAGATGCCGGGGATGAGCGGACTGGAACTGATTGAACAGATCCGGGCTCGGGATGAAGACCTGGTCATGTTTGTGATCACCGCCTACGCGACCTTTGAGACCGCGGTGGAAGCCACCAAGAAAGGGGCGTATGGCTACATTCCCAAGCCCTTTACTCCGGACGAACTGCTCTTGCCGATCAAACGCGGCTTGGAAGCCCGCGCCCTGTCCTTGGAGGCCAAGCGGCTGCGGGAGGAGCGGACCAACCGTTTGCTGGAGGTGGCTTTCGAGAAGTCGAAAAGCAGCACCATCATCAAGTGCATGACCGACGGGGTTCTGGTCATTAACCGGGACCGGCAGATCGTGCTCTGGAACGAGGCCGCCCGCCGCATCCTTCCGGGATGTGAACATCTTCCGCTTCCCGCGCCCTTAAGCGCGCTGGCCGGCTCCGAGGAATTGGTCGCCCTTCTGCATGAAGCGGTGAACGCGGGTCCCGAACCCGTGGTCGTCTCCAAAGAAATTGCGCTGGGGAAAAAAGTCTATATGGTCAATGTCAGCCCGGTGACCGAGCCGGGGTCGGGACCGGCGGGAGCGGTCGCGGTCCTGAGTGACATCACGACCCTCAAGGAACTGGAGACCGCCAAATCCCTGTTCGTGAGCATGGTGGCCCACGAGGTGAAGCGGCCGCTGGGCGTGATCGAGGGCTATTTGGGTCTGCTGCTGAGCGGGATGATCGGGGCCGATCCGGAGAAACAAAGAGAGATTCTGGAACGGTCGCTCACCCGGGCGCGGATCCTGCGGATCATGGTCTCGGAGCTCATGAACCTTACCGCCCTGGAGACCGGCAAATTTATCTTGAGACGAACGCCCCTGGATCTGGCCACGGTGGTAACGGAAGCCGTGGAGTCGTGCCGGGAAAAGGCGCGGGAAAAGGGGATTGAGCTTTCGGTGGATTGCCCTGCCGCAGGGGCGGGCCAGACGGTTCTGGCGGACCGGGAGGCCATGCTCAGCGTGTTCCTCAACCTGCTGGACAACGCGATCAAATATACGCCGGAACCAGGGCAGGTGGGGATCCGGGTGGAAGATGCCGGCAACTCGGTCCAGGTTTCGGTTCAGGACAACGGAATCGGCATGACCCCGGAGGAGCAGGAAAGAATCTTTGAAGAGTTCTACCGGGCTCGGAATAAATACACCGCCAAGGTTCCGGGGACCGGCCTGGGCTTAAGCCTGGTGCAGCGGTTGGTGGAAGCCCATCAGGGCAAGATCCTGGTGGAGAGCGCGCCCGGGCAAGGGAGCGTCTTTCGGGTCTTGCTGCCCAAGCAGGAGGCCCCCCGCTCCGCATGATCGCCTGTTGCCCCGGTGAAAAGCAGGCGCGGGAAGGGCCGCATGCAAAAAACCCGGCGGTCAAACGCGCTTGCCCGGAGAGCGGGTCAGTGGTAATCTAGCGACCGCCGGAGTCGAATCGGGATCAAGCGCATCCGGGATCGAGGATCAACCGGGAGCCAGCCTTGACCCGCAGCGGGCACCGAATGCCGATGGAAAGAGAACCCCTCCATCTTTCAGAGGAACTCCGCAAGCGGCGCGAGATCATCTTGCGCGAGCTGAAGCGCCGGACCCTGTGGTTCATCCAACTGCGCTGGTTTGTGCCGCCCAGCATTCTCGCCGGTATCGTGGCGGCCCGGCTGATCGGGGTCGAGTTCGCCGCGGTCAGCCTCTTGCTGGTGGCGATCTTCATTTTTGCCTACAACGTGCTTTTCGATTTTTGGAGTTCCAAGCTCGAGGCGGGGGCGGGCTTTCGGGCCGAGCCGATCAAGCGCTTCACCTATTGGCAGGTGGGCCTGGACTATGTCGCCATGTTCCTGCTCATCCATTTCACCGGCGGCGCGGCCAGCCCGCTCATCTTCTTCTTCATCTTCCATGTGATTTTTGCCGCGATCCTGCTCCCGCCCCGCTCCGCTTACGGCTTCGCCGGGTTGGCGGCCGCGGGAATGGCGGTGATCGCGGCGGCGGAGTATCTGCACTGGCTTCCCCACCACGCCTTGTCTTTTCAGGGCAAGACCATTGACCTGGCGGAAAGGCCTTTCCACATCCTCGTGAACCTGGGCTTTTTCACCGCCTCCGTCTTCATCACCGCTTTTTCCACCACCAGCATCATGCCCATGTTCCGGAAACGGATTCAGAACTTGAGCGAACTTTCGGACGCCGTGGTCGCGCTCAATAACAAGCTCAATGCCCTCTATGGCATCACCCGCTCCATCAGCTCTACCAACCGCTTCGAACAAGTTCTGGATATCGTCTGCTCGGGACTCGCCGACACCCTCAGCGTCCAGGGCATCTCGATCAAGCTCTTGGATCCAGACGGAGGAGAACTTCGCTACGCCGCGGCCTACGGCTTGCCCCCCGCGTTTAAACAGAACAAGGTGGTGGAGGTGGCGAAAAGTCCGCTCAATCGCCGGATCATCGAGGGCGAGCCGTTTGTCACCGGCAATCTGACCCAGCGGGAAATGTTCCAGTTTGGAGAAGACTTGGCCGCAGCGGGGTTCAAGTCGGTTCTCTTTGTGGCCCTGATCGTGGAGAACCGGGTGATCGGGATTCTCGGCGCTTACAGCCTTGAGGCCGATCGGTTCGGGGTGGACGAAGTGGATTTCTTCCGCCTGGCCGCGGGACTGGTGGCGGTGGCCCTGGAGAACGCGCAGGCCTTTGAGGCGATCGACAAGCTGGTCAAAGAGCGGTCCTGGTTCATGATGCGCATGGCCCACAACTTGCGCGCGCCGCTCACCGCCATCCAGAGCATTATCAATTTGGTCCTGAAAGGAGATTACCTGGGCGGGCTCACCGAGGACCAGCGCAAATACCTGTCCCGGGTGGATCAGCGCTCGCAGTCCATGCTCACCATGGTCAATGAACTGATGACCCTGGCCGAGGCCCGCAATGAAAAGCGCCGGAGCGTGGGCGAGAGAGTGCCCCTGCGCCAGATCGCCGGGCGCCTCCAGGAGATGTTTCAGCCCGAAGCGCAGGGAAAAGGAATCTCGTTCTCGGTGAGCATGGCCGACGATTTCCCGGACATTTCCGGCGATCCGGAAATGATCGAGCAGATGATTGAGAACCTGGTCAGCAACGGCATCAAATACACCAACCCGGGCGGCCGGGTGGATCTGAATTTCTCCCGGCCGACCCCGGATTGGGTTCAAATCCAAATCTCGGACACCGGCATCGGCATTCCCCAGGACGCCATGCCTCGGCTCTTCACTGAATTTTTCCGGGCCGAGAACGCGAAGAAGCTCCAAGAGATGGGAACCGGCCTGGGCCTGGCTTTTGTCAAGGACGTGGTCAACCGGCGGGGCGGCCGGATCACGGTCCAAAGCGAGGAGGGCAAGGGCACCACCTTTACGGCTCTCCTTCCCATCCTCGCCCCGGTCCAGGATCCGAGCGAGCGAAAGGGGGACACCATCTGAATGGTGTCCCCAACAGAATCCGATTCGGCTCGCAACACCCGGGGATCGCCCTCAGCAAATCCGGGGCAGGCCCGGCTCCAAGGGCATCTCCAGAACCCGCCGGGTTCCAATTTGAGTTTCCAGGATGACCCGGCCCCGCTTCGCTCCTTTTTCTACGCGACCGATGATGGCGGCTTGACGTCCCAAAGGATGCTGGCGCAAGGCCTGTAAGCTCGCCGGGACTGCTTCCGCCGCCACCCAGAGCAAGCATTTGCCCTCATTGGCAATCGGCAAAGGATCTAATCCCAAGATTTCCAGGAACGCGGCCACTTCCGGCCGGATGGGCAAAGCGGCTTCCTCGATCACCAATTCCAATCCGGAATCCCGCGCCAGCTCGTTCAGGGTGGCGCTCAAACCGCCCCGGGTCGGATCGCGCAAGGCATGGAGATGCGAACCCGCGGCTTTCGCGACCGCGGCCGCCAGCTCCCAGAGCGGCGCACAATCGCTCTCCAGGGTTTGCGAAAATCCCAGCTTCTCCCGCGCGTTCAGGATGGCGGCGCCGTGATCGGCAATGGTGCCGGAAATTAAGATGACATCGCCGGCGCGGATTTGCTCCGGCCCGACCGGCCCGAACCGCCGCGTTCCCAAACCCGTGGTGTTAAGGTAGAGGCCGTCCACCGCTCCTTTCTCCACCACCTTGGTATCGCCGGTCACCACTTGCACGCCCGCCCGGCGCGCGGTCTCGCCGATCGAGTTCATGATCCGGCGCAACTCCTCGAGCGGCAAGCCTTCCTCCAAGATCAGGCTCAAGGTAAAATAGCGCGGCTCCCCCCCCATCATGGCCAGGTCATTGATCGTGCCGCAGACCGCGAGCTTGCCAATGTCGCCGCCCGGGAAAAAGCGCGGGGTCACGGTAAAGGAGTCCGTGGATACCACCACCGGTCCCTCGAGGTCCAAAAGCACCGCGGCATCCAAGGTGGGAGCATGATCCGGCGTGGCCGAAAGCGCCGGCACGATCACCTGGTCCAGCAGCTCCTGGCTCAGCCGTCCGCCCAGGCCATGAGCCAGTCGAATGGTCTCAGACATCCTCCGGCTCCGGGTAGAGATAATGCGCCCGGCAGGTGCCTTCCCCCCCCACCATGCACGGGCCTTTGGGATTTTCCGGCGTGCAGGCTTTGCCAAAAAGCCCGCACTCGCTCGGCTGGCGCCGGCCGGTCATGATCAGGTGGCACGAACAACCCGGCAGGATATCATCCTCCGCCTCTTCCTCCAAACCATAGTGCGCCAATGCCGACCAGCGGCGAAAAGGCTCCCGCAGCTCCAGGCCGGTGCCGGGCAGAATGCCTATCCCGCGCCAGGCCGCGTCGGTTCGATCAAAAACTTGTTCCAGGATCTGCTGGGCTTGGCGGTTGCCCTCGGGCTTGACCGCGCGCGGATAGCAATTGGCCACGGTCGGTCGCCGTTGTTGAATCTGCCGGACCAGGGAAAGGATTCCGGCCAGAATGTCCACCGGCTCGAAACCCGCGACCGCGGCCGGCTTCTGATAGCGCTCCGGAAGAAAGGCATAGGCCTGGTAACCGCTGATCACCGAGGCATGGCCGGGCAACAGGTAACCGGAGATTGGGCTCTCTGCATCCGCGGCCAGGGCTTCCACCGCGGCCGGGACATAGCGGTGGCAACAGTAGATCAAAAAGTTTTTCGGTAAAGCCGCGGCGAGCAGGCTGGCCACCGGCGCCGCGGTGGTCTCAAAACCGATGCTGAAAAAGACCACCGGGCGGTCCGGATTCTCTTCGGCCATCCGCACCGCGTCGCGGGGGCCGTAGATGACCCGGACCTCCGCGCCCCGCGATTTCGTCTGCCAGAGCGAGCCGCGGCCGATGGGCACGCGCACGATATCGCCGTAGGTGCAGAGGATGGGCGGGGGGTTCAGGGTCGCGAACTTGATCGCGGTGGCAATGGCCGAGGCGGGGGTGATGCAAACCGGACAGCCCGGCCCGGCCACGACTTTGACGTTTTTCGGCAAGAGCTGGCGCAGGGCATGACGACTGATCTCATGCTCGTGCGTGCCGCACACGTGCATCAGGGAAAGAGGAGGCAATCCCTGGGCCGCTTCTTGAAGCGCGTGAGCCAGCTCGCTCACCAGCTCCTTGGAGCGGTAAGGGATTTCGGCCATTCGTTTATTCCGCCTCGGGCGCGAGCAGGCCCGGGAGATGGGCATATTCGCGAAAGGCGGCCAGGGTTTCCCGCGCCTCGACTTCCTGGAGCACCTCAATGGCCATCCCGGCGTGGACGAGCACGTAATCGCCGGGCTTCACTTCTGGAACCAAGTCCAACCCGACCGCAAGAGTGGAATGGCCCATGGCCACGGTGCCCTCGCGGTGATCGGGGGACACCTCTAAAAGTTTAAACGGAACCGCCAGGCACATCTTCATGAATCCTTGGGTGCTAACTTTAATCCGCTGGACTCAATAAGGCAAGCCCGATCTGGCCCAGGGCGATAGCCTGGTCGCCGGGCGGAAGGATTTTGGGCTTCAGGTATTGCAAACCCAAGGCCGATAGTCGCTCCGTTACCAAACGACCCAGGAGCGAGTTCAGGAAACAGCCTCCGGAAGCAATCACCCGACGGGTGCCTGCCGTCTCGGCTAAATGGCCCGCCACTTGCGCGGTGGCATCGGCCACGGCGAGGTGGAAGGCTTTCGCCAGCCCGGGAAGGTCTTCGGTCTTGCTCTCCGCGAGCCGAGCCAAGTCCGGAAAGTCAATCCGGATCGGATCGCCGGGCTGAATTTGGAAAGGGCAGGAAGGAAGAGGCGTGTTGGCCAAGTGCGCTTCCGCCAGTTTCTGAAGCGCGATGGCCGGTTGGGCTTCGAAGGCGGCAAGGGTCCCGACACCGAGCAGGGCCGCGGCCGCGTCAAACCAGCGGCCCAGGGCGGTGGAGCGGCCGACCGCAAGACCGATGCAGAGCGCTTTTTGAAACAGCGCCAGATCCTGGACCGGAAGGTGATGGCGGGCGACCCAGCCCTCCAGCAAGGAGGAATCCGCGCCTCGTTCGACCAGCAGAGCGAGTGCGATCCGCCAGGGCTTTAGCACCGCGGCGTCGCCTCCGGGCAAAGGCAGGGCCGCGAAGTGGGCCTTGCGCTCGAACCCGCGGGCGATGCTCCCCACGAAAAACTCGCCGCCCCAGGTCGTGCCGTCATCGCCATAGCCGGTGCCATCGAAGGCCAGGCCCACCACGGTCTCTTCAATCAGCCCGTGCTCCAGGCACACCGCGGCGACATGGGCGCGATGGTGTTGAATTTCCTGGAGCGGAAGGTTTTTCTCCCGGGCGAGGCGATGGGCCAATTGCCGGGAAAAATAGCCGGGATGGCGATCGCAGATGAGTCTCCCCGCGCTTTGGCGTTCGACCAACTCTTCCAGCGCCGCCTGATTTTCGGGGGAAGCGAGATCCCCGATTTCATCGAAGAAGATGACGCTAAGGTGTTGGCCGAGGGCCGGACGGCATTTCAAGTCCGCTCCCAGGGCCAGGGTTCGGGGTTCAAGGCGCCGTGGAATTTGAACCGAAGTCATGAAAAGTTTGGGTGGAACTTTTCAGGCCGAAGGCCTTGGGCCAGGCGGGCGGCCGTTCCCGGCGCTCATTTCTTCTCCAGCCGCTTTTTCACGGTGGTCAGCAGCGTGTGCGGATCAATCGGCTTCTGGAAGACCCCGGCCAGTCCCAGATCGGAATAGTCCACGTGCCGGCTCAAGGAATCGCCGACCGAGCTGAGCATGAAAACCGGAGCGACGTTGCCCAGCGCTTTCAGGCTGGTGACAAAGCGCGTGCCGGCGTCCACCTCTTCCATCATCAGGTCCACGATCATCAGGTCCGGCTTTTCCGCTTTGTATTTCTTGAGTCCATCCTCCGCGGTCATGGCCTCGACCACCTTATGCCCGCCGGACTCCAAAGCAATCCGGAGAATGTCCAGGGTATCCTGGTCATCGTCCACACACAGGATGACGTGTTTGGGTTCTTTCATGTTTCCTCCTTACCGGACCTCGCGGCGAATTCACTCCCACCCGCAGACGTTGGGCAAGACCGTTGTCTCCACCAGGTCTGGAAAAAATTTACCGCCCCTTCCAGATTGGACCGGGCCCCGGGGCTGAGCGATTCCTGAAGCGGATCGAACTGGTAACCGCGAATTCCCAGCAGATAACCCTCCGGTTCTGCGCCAAAAAGCTCCTGCGCCATCGCCAGGACCGTCCGGGGATCGAGGTGATGACTGGTGAAGCCGAGCCCGGCTTGGGGCTCAATCGTCCGGAAAGAAAACGGCTCCGGCCCCCCGGCGTCGGCGTCGGCGAACACCACCACCGGATAGTGGGCGACCGCCTCGGCATCTTCCACCACGAGTTGGTAATTCGAATCCACGGTGACGCCGGCCAGGCCCAGTTTTTCCATGGCCTCGGCCAAGGCCGGGCCCAAACCGTCATCCCCCCGCCCGGGATTGCCGTATCCGATCAAAAGCACTCTGGCGCTCGGCTCACTCACCCCTGGCTTTCCTATCCAATAAATTACCTTCTAAATCGTAAAGTTCAACCAGCAACGGCATCTGACCGAGGGCATGGGTCGCGCAAGAGAGGCAGGGATCGTAAGCCCGAATCGCCACCTCGAGGTGATTGAGCAGGCCCTCGGTGATTTCCTTGCCGTCCAGGTATTCCTCCGCCACCTTCTGCACCGCCCGGTTCATCGGCTCGTTGTTGTGGGTAGTGGAAACGATCAGGTTCGCCATCACCACCTGATCGTCATCGTTCACCCGGTAGTGATGGAAGAGCGTGCCCCGCGGCGCTTCGACCAGGCCGATCCCCTCGGACCGGCGCTTGCCCTTGACCACCAGGTTCTCCCCTTGCAGGTCCGGGTCATGGAGCAACTCCTTGATTTTTTCCGCGGCGTGGACCAGCTCCACCATCCGCGCCCAGTGGTAGGCCATGGTGACATTGACCGGCTTGCCCTTGCCCAGCTTCATGAACTCCTTGCGCTCTTTTTCCGCGATGGGAGTATCAATGAACTTGCAGGTGTTGAGCCGGGCTAAAGGCCCCACCCGATACCAGCCCTTTTCCGGGCCGAGGGATTTGATAAACGGGAACTTCATATACGACCAGGGCCGGACTTCCTCGGCAAAGTAGTCCAAGTAGCTCGAATAGTCCACCTGGTCGAAAATTTTGTTCCCCTCCGCGTCCACCGCGCACAGATTCCCATGATAAAGGTCCAAGGCGCCGTCTTTGCGGACCAGGCTGAGGTGGTTGGAGGGGAACGAGCCGAACGAGGCTAATTGTTTCAGGTGCTCGGTGGTATAGTCCTTGGCGATCTTCAACGCCGACTGGGCCCAGTCCAGCATCTGGTCAATGTCGCGGAGAAACACGTCGCGTTCTTCAATACTCAAATTCTTGTTGATCCCGCCGGGAATGGCGCCGGTGCCGTGGATCTTTTTCCCGGCCGTGGCCTTGATGATTTCCTGGCCGTACTTGCGCATCATCACCCCTTGCACCGCCAGGTCCGGATATTTCTTGGCCACCCCAATCACGTTGCGGATCGCCGGGTCGGCGTCAAAGCCGAAGAGCAAGTCCGGCGAGACCAGGTGGAAGAAGTGCAGGGCATGGGACTGGAAGGTCTGGCCGTAGTGCATGAGCCGGCGCATCTTTTCCGCGGTGGACGAAAGGTTCTCCCCGCCCACGATCCGATCCACCGCCTTGGCCGCGGCCAAATGGTGGCTGACCGGGCAGATGCCGCACAAGCGCTGGACCAGCACCGGCATTTCCCAATAGGGCCGGCCCTGGACAAACCGCTCAAAGCCGCGGAACTCGACCACGTGCATCCGGGCCTGCCGCACATGCCCCTCGTCGTCCACCAGCAGGGTCACCTTGGCGTGACCTTCGATCCGGGTGACCGGCTCCAACGCGATTCTTTTCAGAGGGTTTTGCGATGCCACTTTGGTCTCCTTCTCGTCAGAGGGTATCCCCAGGCTCTGCTCAATCATACTTGATCAGCTCATACGGCAAATGGAGGGGCTTGCCGTTGAGCAGAGCGACCAGAGCCTCCCACAAGGTGTCGGCCGGCGGCGGGCACCCCGGCAGTTGGTAGTCAATTTTCACCACTTCGTGGGCCGGATAGACCCGGTCCAAGATCAGCGGGAGTTCCGGGTCATTGGGGATCTGCTGGCTCGGGTTGTGAACCGTGGGTCCCTTCTGGTAAGCCTCGGCCAGGCACTCCTGGACCGGAATTCCGTTGCGCATGGCCGGGAGGCCGCCCATGATCGCGCACTCGCCGATCGCGATCAAGAGGTCGCAGTGCCGGCGGAAGTCCTGGAGCACCTTGACATTCTCTTCATTGGCGCATCCGCCTTCGATCAGCCCGACCGCGCAGCGATCGGTGAACTTCTTGATGTCGTCCACCGGCGACTTGTCAAAGTCCACCAGTTGGATCAACTTGAGGATGCGATCGTCAATGTCGAGCAAGGACATGTGACAACCGAAACAACCGGCCAGCGAGGCCGTGGCCACCTTGGGTTTGTCCATCGTCGGGGTCCTCACTTTCTGTTCGCGGCCCGGCGGGCCTTGGCTTCGATCTCCGACCCGATCGGCTGAAGGTCATATAATCGCCGGCCCACCGGAATCGCGTAGCCCACGCGCTTGCGCAAGAGCGCGCCCACTGGACAACTGTTCAGAGCCTCGTCGGTGAGATTCAGGTTGGTGTCGGCCAACCGCGCCTCGGCATTGACGCCCAACTTTTTCTGCGCGCCCCGGCCAAAGAATTGGAACACGCTTTTGCCATCCAGTTCTTGCGAGGCCCGGACGCAGCGGCCGCACTGGATGCACCGGTTTTGATCCAGGAAAACATCGGGATGAGAGGCGTCCACCGGGCGCCGGGGAAACAGATACGGGTATTGAGGCGCGGTGATGCCGAAGCGATAGGCCAGCGCCTGCAGTTCGCAGTTCCCGCTTTTTTCGCAGACCGGGCACATATGATTGCCCTCGACAAACATCATGTCAATCAGGTTGCGGCGATATCTGTTCAAGGGCTCGGTGTCGTGGAGCACGATCATTCCCTCGGTAATCGGCTGAGTGCAGGCGGCCACCGGACGGTTGTTGACCATCACCGTGCAGAGCCGGCAGGTGGCGCCCGGCTTGAGCTTCTTGACCCAACACAGCCGGGGAATGTAAAGGCCGGCGTCATCCGCCGCCTGGAGAATGGTCTGGCCCTTGCGGCCGGTGACCTCCACCTCATCAATGGTCAAAGTAATGGCGTCGCTCATTGGACTTCCCTTCCTCAATCCTGGAAATGGACCGGCTGACGTCCCTGGATGCGAACGGCTTCCTGCAACGCGGAGTCCAGATCAAAAGTCCGCTGCATTTTATCCAATGGTTTCTTCAGTCCCTTTTCATACACCCCCCGGAAGTTCTGCAAGGTGGTGAGCACCGGATTAGGCGAGGTCTGGCCCAGGCCGCACCGGCTCATGGTCTTCACGGTCTTGCCCAGCTCTTCCAGATAAGCCAGGTCTTCCGGCTCGCCTTTGCCGGCCAGGATTTTGTTCACGCGTTCCTTGAGCAGCACGTTGCCCACCCGGCAGGGCACGCACCAGCCGCAACTTTCCTCGATGAAAAAGTCCAGGAATTGGCCGGCGATCTCGATGATGTTCCGCCCCGGGCCAAAGACGATAATCGAACCGCCGGTGGCCAAATCTTCGTAGCAGATGATCCGGTTAAAGCCGGCCGGGCTCACACACTGGCCCGAAGGACCGCCCACCTGCACCCCGATCGCATCCTCGCCGCCCACCTCGACCAACAAGTCTTTTAAGGTAATGCCATAGGGCAGTTCGTAAATCCCGGGCCGATTGCAATCGCCGGAGACGCTGAACAGCTTGGTGCCGGAGGACGCCTGGGAGCCGATCTGGGCGAACCAGGGCGCCCCTTTTTCCAGGATGCGGGTGACGCAGCAGAAGGTTTCCACGTTATTGATGACGGTCGGTGCGCCCAGGTAGCCCTGCTGGGCCGGGAAGGGCGGCCGGTCCCGCGGCTCACCCCGCAGACCCTCGCAGGAATTGATCAGCGCGGTTTCCTCCCCGCATACGTAAGCGCCGGCGCCCATCTGAATCCGAATCGTGAAATGGAAGCCGGCCTTGCCCGCCAGGTTCTTGCCCAGCAGGCCCGCCTCCCGGCGCTCGGCCAGCACGTTCTCCAGGTAATTCTTCAGGTATTGGTATTCTCCCCGGAGATAGACGATGCCTTCCTCCGCGCCGATGGCGTAGCCGGCGATGGTCATCCCCTCGAACACCATGTGCGGACATTCGGTGAGCAGGACCCGGTCCTTGAAGGTCCCCGGCTCACCCTCATCGGCGTTGCAGAGCACAAAGCGGCGCTGTCCCTCGGCCTCCCGGGTGAAGTCCCATTTCATCCCGGTGGGGAATCCGGCGCCGCCGCGGCCGCGCAGCCGGGCGGTCTTGATATCGCGGATGACTTCGGCCGGGTTCATGGCCAAGGCGTTCTTCAAAGCCAAGAAGGGCTCCATCACCGAAAAGATCACCGGACCGTGCTTGCGGATGTTGTTGGTTACCATGGACTGGATGAGCCGGTCCGCGTTTTGGCCGGCCCCGAAGGTCTTCACCAGTTTGCGGGGGTCGGCCGTCTCGCGCAAGGTGTGAATGATCTCTTTGACCGTGTCGGTCGAGATGTGGGTGATCACCGTGCCGTTGATAATGGCGGCTGGGCCTTGGTCGCACATGCCCAGGCAGGAAGTGTGCTCGAGCGTGATTTTGCCGTCCGAGGTGGTCTGGCCGAAGCTGATGCCCAGTTCCTTTTTAAAGAGGTCCGCGACGTTATGGCCGCCGTTCATGTTGCAGGAGACGCCGTCGCACATCCGGATGATGGCCTTGCCGGTCGGCTGCTGATGAAGGAAGGCGTAGAAGCTGACGACGCCCTCGACTTCCGCCCGGGGCATGGAAAGTTCCCGGGCGGTGAGGTCAATCGCTTCGCTGGAGATCCAACCGAACTGGCCTTGGACCGCTTCCAGAATATCCATCAGGCGCGAGCGGTCGCGGCTGTATTCCCGACAGATATTCTTGATCCCGACTTTCAGATTATCACTCATGCACGACCTCCATTTGCGAAGGTTTAGAGCTTGTAGAGCTTGGATCCTGTCTTGATGTTAAGCCTTGGGTTGAAATTGTCAAGCCTTTTTTCTTTTTTATGAAAATTTCTTATGATCCATTTTTAGTTGATAATGTAGCATTAATCTGATTAATTATTAAGGCAATTGGAAAAATAAAAAATTCAAAAATATCATCTTATTATTGATCGGACTATCTTTCCAGGCAATATTATTCATTAAACTCTAATCGCATTTTTTAAAAATTAAATTATGATCCATTTGGAGTTGACAAATCATTTCTGATGTGCTATTGAACTGGCAACGACCGGAACGACCGGTTTGGAGGGTGTGCTTTTGGCTTCCCGGGGACGGAAACCATCCCGCGATCTCTCGCACGTGGCTTGCCCGAATCCGGCTTGTCCCGCCTTTGGCCAAGCCGGACATCCTTCCCTGGTGGCCAACGGCACCTACCCGACCCAGAGCGGACGAGGACAGCGGTTCAAGTGTAAAACCTGCGGCCAGTCCTTTTGCCGTCGGAGCGGAACGATTTTTTATGACCGGCACGAGCCGGAAGCAAAAGTTCTCTCGGCCTTGAAGGTTCTCAGCAAGGGAATGTCCATCCGCAGGGTAGCGGAAATCCTGGAGGTGAAGCCGGACACCATTCGCCGGTGGCTGGTGGCCGCGGCGAACCGGTCAAAACTCGTGGACCAGCAGTTACTTCGGGAAAAAGGAGTGTCCCGGGCCGAGTTGAAAGCGCTCTGGACCTCGGTCAAGAGAAAGGCGCTGCGTCAACGCGGCGTCCTCTGGAGGAAGCGGTCCGGGTGGTGGCAGAGAACGTCTGGACTTTCCGCCTGAGGATGCCGGCCGGCCTCGGCGCCCAAAGTCAAGCGCGGATCGGGGATGGAACCCCAGGCCGTGACCAAGGGAGAGCGGCGGATTGTCAGCGCCCGGATTAGGCGCTATAGTTGGGTCCCAGGCGGCTCGATGCGCGCGCTCCACCCGGCTCTCTTTTCCTTGCGCATCAGCACTGGCTGCGCCTCGAGCGGGCGGCCTGGGGAGCGGGGCCTTGGCCCAGGGAACACGCCGCCCGGGACACATCCGGGTCGTCCCGTGGCTGAATCCATCCGCACCAGCCCGCCCCCTGGGTTTGGGGCCGGGCACGTGCGAAGGCCGTCCCGGGAGTCTCCATGAAAGAGTCGGACATCAAGGTCTACGCTTACCGCTGGGTGGTGCTGGCCGCCTTCATGTTCATCAACCTCACCATCCAGATCCTCTGGATCTGCTTCGCCCCAATCACCGGCCCGGCCGCCGAGTTTTTCCAGGTCTCGGACATGCAGATCGGAATGCTGGCGATGAGCTTCATGATCGTCTATATCCCGCTGGCCATCCCCGCCTCCTGGGTCATTGACCGCCTCGGCTTCAAGAACGGAGTGGGACTCGGCGCCGTCCTCCTCGGCGCTTTCGGCCTGCTCCGCGGCCTCTACGCTCCCACTTACCCCTGGGTGCTCGGCTTCACCCTCGGCATCGCCGTCGCCCAGCCCCTCCTGCTCAACGCCTTTACCACCCTGGCCGCGAAATGGTTCCCCCTGAACGAGCGCGCCTCCGTCTCCGGCCTGGCCACCGTGGCTAATTTTCTCGGCACCGCCATCGGGCTCATGCTCACCCCCTACCTGGTCACCCGTTACGGCATCCCGGGGATGCAATTGATCTACGGAGTCCTCGCCGCCCTCTCCGCCGCCGCCTTCCTGATCCTGGCCCGCGAAGCCGCGCCCACCTCCATGAGCCCGGCCGGCTTCCAGGAGCGCGCCCTCATGTTCGATGGGCTTAAAATGATCCTGCGCCAGGCGGACTTCTATCGGGTCATGGTGATCTTTTTTGTCGGGATGGGCGTGTTCAACGGCGTGGCCACCTGGATTGAGGCCATGGTCCGGCCCAAGGGCCTCTCCATCAGCCAGGCCGGAATGCTGGGCGGGCTGCTTCTCATCGGCGGGATCATCGGCGCCGCCATTATCCCCGCGCTTTCCGATCACTATCGCAAGCGCAAGCCCTTTATCCTGGCGGGAATGATCTGCGCCGTCCCCGGGCTTTGGGGTTTCACCTTCGGCCAAACCTACCTCTCCCTGCTGGTCTCCATCTTTGTCCTGGGCTTCTTCATGATGGGCATGGGCCCGATCGGTCTTCAGTATGCCGCGGAAATAACCTTCCCGGCGCCGGAAGGGACCTCCAATGGCTTGCTCATGTTGGCCAGCCAGCTCGCGGTCGTGTTCATCTACGGCATGGAGGCTTTGAACAATCTCCTGGGCTCTTTCCGGCCCGCCCTGCTCTTGGGGGTGGGGTTAATGGCGATCAGCTGCCTCTTGATCGCCCGGCTCCAGGAGTCTTCGCTCATTAAGAAGTAGATAGGAGGTGTATTGACACACGACGTTAGCACACACTTTTCCGGGCACGAATCCAATCGTGCCCTACGATTCCTGTTACCTAGGGCGGGTTTGGATACCCGCCTGGAGAATCAGAACGTATAATAACCTAAAGTGTCAATACAAGTAGGCAGTAGACAGGGTGTAGCGGCAGACCTCCGTATCTGCCCATTCCTTCAACGTGATCGTAAACGTGAACGTGGACGAGTTAAGGCGTCAAGGGTCAGGTGTCAAGGTTTTTCAAAACCACCAACCGCGAACCACGAACCTGAACTTGAACTTTAACGCCGGTCCCGCGCCGCGCGGGATCAAGCACTGACCCCGATTACTTTATGTTCTAGGTAAAGTGATCTTAATCCAGCTCAATTTCGGCTTTGATTCCAATCCCGACCTAGGCTTTGGCCTCAATCTTTCCCTCCGCTGCGCTTGATAGTGGGTGGCGCACAATCCCTTGGCCACGACTATCTTTCCACAATCTTGAACGGAACAAGCCAAGGGTTGCACCCGCGGCCGGCCCCGCTTCAGCTCACCCTCCGCCCCGCGCTGGAGCCGCCGCCGCCTCTGCTGATAATGGTTCGCGCAAATCCCCTTTGCCGACGCCCACTTCTCGCATCCGAGAATCGCGCAGCGCTTACCCTTGTTCTTGACTCGTTCCGGCTTCGGCGCGGCAACCCCTTTCGCGGCCTGGCCGCCGGCTTTGATCCGGGTTAGGTTTCCCCGCGGCTTCGGGGTTCGCGCTGCCGCCGGCGGAGCAGGCCGGCCGGTCCTCCGACGTTGAGTAACCGCCTTCCTGAATCCTCGGATATCTCCGAGAGTCCCGCTTAATAATTTCTCCAGACCCCGGAGAGCGCTTCCCTTCCCCATCTGCTCCTCCTTCTTTCCCATCATCCGCAGATTTCTTCAACACCAAGGGCACTGAGAACAAGAAAAGGATTTAACCGCCAGGGCACCAATTCCCGAAGAGGGAAAAAATACCAAAACCTGACCTGGTGCCTTGGTGTCTTTGTGGTAAAATATCTTGTTCTTGCCCCGCGTCCTCGCTGGCCCTGCGCCTCGAAACCCCTGACCCCATGCCGTTCACTTCAGATTTCACGCCAAGCCGCCAAGACGCAAAAAAATCAAACTGCCGGTCCAAGCCATTACGAAAGGGTTTGGGCTTTGCTTCTGGGCGGCCAAGCTCAGGCCGGAACGGGGGATGGGTCGCCAAGACCAAACCCAAGACGCTAAAAAGCTCTTTCCCCTTTCGCGCCTTGGCGCCTTGGCGTGAGATTCTTTCTTAACTGAACCGCATTGACCCCTGACCCCATTTTCACCAGAAGGCCAAATCCTTTTTTCCCGATATACCCCATACGATCTGCGACATGCTCTCTTCACCGGCCCATTCAATTATGCAAAGTTTAATGTTTAGATCTGACCCCATTCTTTATAACCATTGTTGGAAAGAGGACCAAGGTCTCGGCAAAGGCGAAGCAGGAAGCGGAGTCTCTCAAGTCGCATGTTCGCTTCATCAAGAAGATGAATCTTCTGGCGGCTGTAAGAAGCCTGGATTAATAGCTCCAGGATGGAAAGGCAATTGTCCAAGATGCGATCTCCAAGAGTGAACCGATGATCTCTCGGGAACCTCGAAACCCGTGGCAAAATCTCCTTACAGAGATCATACGCCTTCTGGACAGCCGGGAGTTCTTTCTTCATTTTCAAAAAAAAAATCGTATGGGGGACAACGCCCCCCATACCCCAAAAGAGTAAAAGGGTAAAAGATCAATAGTATAATCAGTCCCCAACGCAACGGAAGCCCAGGTAGTAGAACTGGTTCGTCGGATTGCGGTTCATCCGGTACGCAACGCGCAGGGCGTAAGTATTGATGTTCCAACTACCGCCGCGCAAAACGCGATACGTACCTGACGCAGGTCCGGGAGGGTCGTTGGTGGGGCTCACGCTGTAGTAAGTACTGAGGTACCAGTCGTTGACCCATTCAAACACGTTGCCCGCCATGTCGTAGAGTCCATAGCCGTTCGCTGGATAATAAGCAACCTGCGAGGTGTCGTTGTCCCAGGGATCGCCCGAATCCATATAGTTGGCATTGCTCCCGCTGATCGTGTCGCCCCAGGGATAGCGCTGGCCCGAGAGTCCTCCGCGGGCAGCATACTCCCACTCCGCCTCCGTCGGGAGACGCTTGCCCGCCCAAGTGCAGTAAGCCGTTGCCTGGTTCCAGCTAACGTATATAACCGGGAAGTCATGATAGGTCGGGTTGCCGTAATATGAACCCCGGGAATAACTCGACGAATCGCCCGGCGCCGTGCACCCGCTGGCGCAAACGCACGCCGCGTACTCCGCGTTGGTCACCTCGTTGACGTCCATGTAAAAGTCCGAGGTGATGCAGACGTTATGGACCGGAAGCTCATCGCTGCCTCCCTCACTGAAGGCGTCGCCCATGTTGAAGCAGCCGGAGGGGATCAGGGCCATGCCTGGAGTGCACTGCTCATCGACAAAGCCATTACAGTTGTTGTCCAGGTAATCGCAGATTTCCTTCGCCCCGAGATATACATTGGCATTGTTGTCATTACAATCATCATGGGGATTGTTCGAGCTGGAGGGCTTGTAATGGCCGTCTCCATCTTCATCCTTGTTGTTCAGCCATTGATCAAGCAGGTTGGCGTCAACGGCCATGGCATACGGCACGCTCGTGATCCTCGACCGCGGCGTCATCTCATCGTCCAAGTCCACCTTCACCCCCAGCCACACGTCCGAGTGCTTCTGGAACACCGCGGCCAGCGTGCTCTCCGCGCCCGGCGTGATCGTGCCCGAGCCGATCAGCACATTATAAATCCCGCCTGTGACCACCACGTCCTCCTGGAGAACGGTCAAGTATAAGGGCGTGGCCCCGGACTGGACACCGTAGAAAGCGAACGTCAGGTCCACCGTCGCCCCGTCCGCCAGCGGCTGGCCCGCGGCATTAGTCAGCCGTCCCTGGTAATTGATAAGCTGCGGAACCGACTGCGCCCAGGCAATACCCAGACCGACAGCCAAACCAATAATAAAAACCAACGTCAATCCAATCTTTGTCCTCATGGCTTGACCCTCCTTTTCCTCTTATATCAAATCACAAAATAATCGTTTTGTAAAAAAGAGATCGGGGTCAGAGCTTTACACTTTACATATCTGCATAGCATAGTGGTCCCCGCGCCGCGCGGGGCGGGCGAGGACCGGAATGCCTGTCCCCCTGCCCCTCCTGAAATATTCAACCCCTCTCAAATCAATTGAAATCTGCGGATGATCCGTTCAAGTTCAGGTTCATGGTTGGTGGTTCGCGGTTGGTGGTTTTCAAAAGCCTTGGCACCTGACACCCTGACACCATCCGCAAAGGTGAGCACGGATCATGCTTCGGTGAGGACAAATTGCGGCTAGGAGTGTCAGGCACGGACTTGGATAGTTAAAAAAGTAGGGGCGACCGGCCGGCCTAGGGCCCTCCGCGGTCGTCCCTACCAACCCGTGACCATTGCAGGGTTAACAAGCCCTTTTCAGTTACTTCCCCTTAATGGGCTTAAAGGCCTTGAGGTCGGCCAGCTCGCCCTTGGTGGTATCGTTCCAGACCACTTCCACTTTCATGCCCGCCTTGAGCGCCTCTTCCTCCACCTTGTCCAGCGGCATGAAAACGGTAGAGTCGGCTCCCTCCAGCTGGATCGCGCCGATCAGCTTGGGCCCGGCCAGGTCCTTCCAATTGCCGGCGCCGTCCAGCTCCACATGCGCCGCGGTGTAACTCAAGAGCGTCCCTTTTCCGCTCAGCTCCACCATGTCCTTGTCCTCGATCCTGGCGCTGCACTTGCCGCAGCGGTTGCGCGGCGGGGTGTAGGTGTAGCCGCACCCCGGGCACTTGGAAGCCAGGAGCTTTTTGCCGGCAAAAGCCTTGATGAATTTCTCCATGGGAATCCCCACCGACCAGGCGTAGGCGGCGGTAAAGGGAATCCCGGTCACCCGAACGATTTCCGAAGCCTTGCTCATGGTTCGTTCCTCCTCACTTCGCCAGCGGCTCGACGCCCTCGATGTCGCTCAAGGCGCCCTTGGTCTCCTGGGCAAAGACCGCCCGCACCCGCATGCCGATGAAGACCTGGTCCGGGTTCGCGCCGATCAGGGTGGTATGCACGTTGGAATCGGAGCCGTCGAACTTGACGAACACCGGGATCACCACCTCGCCCTCCTTGACCAATCCCATGTCCACGGGGTCCATGCCGAAAATTTTCACCTTTCCCTTGATCATGGGCGCGCTGCACACGAAACAGGTGATGGTGCCGACGTTGCTCACCACCCGCCGGCCGTCCATCCGGCGGTGGCAGCGGCCGCAGATGTTGCGGGGCGGCACGATCACTTTGCCGCAGCCCCGGCAGAGTGTGCCCACGAGCTTCTTCTCCTTGAGGCCCTGCACGAACTCCTCGGTCAGGCGGGGCGCCTTGTAATGGTAAGCCCCCACGTTCCAGGTCCCTTCCACGGCCATGGTCATGACCGGTTTGCTTTTCTCCGCCATGTTCTCACCCCCTGGGAGTATCACCGAGCACGGTGACGGTGATGTAGTTGGTAACCCCGCCCCAGCCGTGGGCCACGGCATTGTGAACTTTCTTGGCCGCCTGGTGCTCGCCGGCCTTGCCCTGGATCTGGAGCGCGCATTCGAGGATCCGCTGCAAGGCCGAGGACCCGATGGCGTTGGTGGCGTTCACCCCGCCGGACAGGTCGCAGGGAATGCGGCCGTTGATGTCGGTCTCGCCCTTTTCCAGCCCCTTCCAGGCCTCACCTTCATCGTAGAGCCCGAGCTTCTCGGCGAAGAGCAGTTCCTGGCTGGGGAAGGGCTGGTAGATCTCGGCCAGGTCAATTTCCTTTTTCGGGTCGGTAATGCCGGCCATCTTGTAGGCTTTCTGGGCCGAGAGCCGGGCGCCCATCTGCTCGGAGGCGTCGAGCACGCCGATGCCGCCCATGTTTTCGCTTTGCATCTGGTTCTCTTCGTCGGAGAAGGACCCGACCCCTTTGATCCAGGCCGGCTGCTTGCACTTTTTCTTGGCAATCTTCTCGCTCGCCACCACGATGGCGGAAGCGCCGTCGCTGGCCGGGCAGACGTGGCCGTAGCGGAAGGGCCAGGCGATCATCTCGGTCTTGGCGATGTCCGCCGGCGTGCAGTTGGGGATCTGCAAATGGGCGTAGGGATTCTTGGCCGCGTTGCGCCGGTCCTTGGCCGCCACCATGTCCAGGTGCTCGATCGAGCAGCCGGAGCGGTGCAGGTAGAAGCGGGCCTGGTAAACCGCGGCCCCGGCCGCGGCGCCGACCGCCTGGGTGGCGAGCAGGGTCTTGAGCCCGATCCCGTAGTTGAGGGCGTGGAAGAAGTTGCCCAGAGCCACGTGCATCAGGCCGGTGGTGGCGCCGGCTTCCTTGCTGTCCGAGTGTTTCTCCCAGGCCACGGCCAGGACCAGGTCATACATGCCCGAGGCCACGGAGTAATAAGCGCCCTGGCCGACCGAGCCGCCGGTGGTGCCGCCGGTGGTGATGCGCAGCACCGGCTTGCCCTCGCCTCCGATCCAATCGCCCAGCCAGAGCTCGGGCTGGGCCACTCCGCCGAAGCCCTGCATGTTGCCGACCACCAGGGCGTCAATCTCTTTGGGGGTCAGCTCGGCGTCCTCAATGGCGCGGAAGGCGGCTTCGGCCACCAGTTCCGCCACGTTGACCTCCCTCCGTTTGGAGGAATGTTTGGTCTGTCCACATCCGATAATTGCGGCATTGCGGATGATCATGACTCACCTCCCAGGATCAGCACGACGTTCTTTTGCGCGCAGATCCCGAACTGGCCGTGGGCCAGGGCCCGGCCGGCGCCGGAGACCTGGCAGCCGTTGGCCTCGCCCCGGATCTGCTGGGCCGCCTCGATCACCCGGATCAGCCCGGTCGCGCAGATGGGGTCGGCCCCCAGGGCGCCGCCGCTGGGGTTCACCGGGAACTCGCCGTCGAAGGCGGTGGTGCCGTTCTCGATCAGGACCTTACCCTTGCCTTCGCGGCAGAGCCCCAGCGCCTCGTAGATCATCAACTCCTCGTGGGCGTAGCGCTCGGTCACTTCGGCCAGGTCGAGCTCCTGGAGCGGGTCCTGGATGCCCGCCATCTGGTAGGCCTTTTGCGCGGCGATCCGCAAGGAATCGAGCCGGTCGAGCCTCCGGTCACGCAGATACGCGTCGGAGCAGAGGCCCACGCCCTCGATCCAGACCGGGCAGTCGGTGATCTCCCGCGCCCGCTCCTCGCTGGCCAGGATCACGGCCGCGGCGCCGTCACTGATCGGCGACATGGTGAGCTCCCGGATCGGGTCGTAGTAGAGCTTGGAGGCAAGCACCTCTTCCAGGCTCAGGTCCGCCATCCGCCGGTGCGCGTTCGGGTTAAAGGCCGCGTTGCGCAGGTTCTTGACCGAGACCGCGGCCAGGCACTCTTCCCGCGCGCCGGAGCGGTCCATATACATCCTGGCTTGCAGGGCCGCGGCCGCCACGTCGTTGAGCAGCCCGATCTGCCGGTCAAAGAGCGGGTCCAGGGTGTAATAGGAAACCTGGTGGGGATTGAAGGTGGAGGCCTGGGTATGCGCCTCGACCAGGGCGACGTCATGCGCGCCGGACATGATGCGCATCATCGCATACTGGAGCGCCATCGCCCCGTCCTCCTCCACCTTCGACTCGTCCTTCAGGTACGCGCCCACCGCCATACTCAAGAACACGTTGGAGATGGTCCGGCCATCCAGGTAGTCGGTGGAGGCCGTGACCACGGTGCCGATGTCTTCCCGCAAGATGCCGGCGTGAGCCAACGCCGCCTTGCAGACCTCGAACACCATGTCCTCCCGGGTCTTGAGCATGTCGTATTGATGGCGGGATTGGGCGTACCCAACAATTGCCACCCTTCTCAACATCTCTACCTCCTTCTGATTAAATTAAACCGATGGTGTCTATGGAACTTCTGAGACCGCTTGCCGCTCGAGCGATGGTGCCGATCAACGATGGCTACCAAACCACAAAGCCAAAAAAATGTCAACTGCCTTGTGCGGGCGCGGAAATATGCCTGGGGGATGGGCAAAGGGGGCTGATTTCGAGGGATCGGACCGCGGCCTGGGGTAAATCATGTTATAGTTAATAATGAGGAAAGGTCCCGCCGGACCGGATTTCTCCGGGGACTTGATCATGCCGATTCCTGGAAACCTTTTGACCACCGCCATGGCGGTGATGCCCCATATTGAGGTGGACCGGGCGCTCGCGACCGCGCTCTCGCTGGATGTGCCCTTTTGGCCCCAGCTCCCGCTCTCCGATTACCATGAGGACATGTTCGTGCAGGCGTCCGAGCATTTCCCCGGGATCGTGCTCGACCTGGCGAACCGGCGCTTGAGTTTTTCGCTGGATAAATTCATCGCCGAGGTGGAAGAGACCCTGGCCCATTTTGAGGAGCCGGACTATTTCGACATCAGCCCGGCCTATTCCTCGGTCTATCACCGCTTCCTGGCGCTCGACCTCTCCGACCGGCCCGCGATCCGGGGCCAGCTCGAAGGCCCGATCAGCTTCGGCTTCAACGTGCTCGACCAGAACCGGCGGCCCATCCTGTTCGACGACACGGTCCGGCCTTTCATGTATGAATTCCTGGCCAAGCGGCTGAACGTCCAGCTCCGCCGTCTCAAGAGAATGAACTCCAACGCCTTCATGTTCGTGGACGAGCCGGGCCTGCAGTTCTTGTGGAGCGCGATGTCGGGTTACAACGACCAGGCCGCCCGCCAAGACCTGGAGCGGTTCTTCGCCGCGGTCGCGCGGCCCCGGGGCGTGCACCTCTGCGGCAACCCGGACTGGGACTTCCTCCTCGGTCTCGACCTCGACATCCTCTCGCTCGACATCTACACCAACGCCGAGGTCTTCGCCGCCTATGCCCGCTCGATCAGGAAGTTCCTGGACCGCGGCGGAGTCCTGGTCTGGGGCATCGTGCCCACCAACTTCGAGCCGTTTGAAAAAGAGGACCTGGCCTCCTTGGAAGAGCGACTGGAGCAGGTCTGGTCTATCCTGCAAGACCAGGGAATTGACCGCGAACTCCTCCTCGCCCAGAGCCTCCTCTCCCCGGCCACCTGCTGCCTGGTCAACCCGGACCGGGAGCGGACCGTGGAGCGAGCCTTCGCCGCCATCCAGCAGTTCTCGCTGCGCCTGCGCGAAAAATACCGGGTCTAAGGACGAGGGTTGGCGGAACGGCGCGCCAGCCGTTAAGGGGATGAGATCGGTTTCGCTTATTGGGGGGGAGAGCTTTGCGTCTTTTGGATAAAGTCATCGGCAATCTTGCGGGCCACCAGGGTGATGGACATCAGGCAATTGACCCCGGTGTTGGTCGGGAAGGCGGAGCCGTCCGCCACCCAGAGGCCCTTGATCTCGTGGCATTCTCCGGTCTCGTCGGCGAAGGATTGCCGGGGGTCCTTGCCCATGATACACCCGCCGAAGATGTGGCCGGAATAGAGGTTGGCCTGCTTGAGCAGGAACCCTTTTTTCTTTCCGCGCCGATATTTGTAGATTTCATCGAGTTGAGTGGGAGACTTGAGGATCAAGCCGGGCAGCCCGGTAAAAACCTCCTGCGCCCCCACCCGGAACATGAGCCGGGACATGATCCAGCTGCCAAACAGCATCCGCTCATTGTCCGTCTCCGACATTTCGAACTTCACTTCCTCCGGGGTGATCTCGCCATAGGCGTCGCTTTTGGTGATCATCTCGCACCCGCCGAAATAGTTCAGGTGCTGCATCCGGTCCAGGTGTTCCCGGCCGACGCCGGGGGTCATGTTGGCCATGCCCCAGGGCAGGGACAGCGCCGCCTCGATTAAAAAGCCGTGTCGCTCCGGCTGATAATAAGACTGGTCGCGGTTATGGTCCCCGAAATGATGAATTTCCATGGAGCATAACATCCCGTCCCAGCCCCGGAGCAGCACCTTCTTGGGAAAGCGGGCGAGGGTGAAGGCCGAGGGATGGGTGGTGAAACGCTTGCCCACCACCCGGTGGGGGTTGATCCCGCTCTGCATCAGCAGGCGCGAGCTCCCGAGCGGCCCGGCCGCGAGCACGAGCTGGCGGGCGTGGACGGTCAGGGTCTTGCTCTCCGCCGGCCGGTTGCGGGGAGGCGGGGCCTTGCGGTCGGTGACGCCGGCGGTGACGGTGAATTTGGCCGGGAATGGTTTCGCCCGCTGTTCCAACTCCCTCCGGAGATCTTCCGCCGCCGCGCCCCGCGCCTTTTGCAGTCGCTCCCGGTATTCCTGGTCCTCGGGTCCGGCGTAATGGATCTGGATTTTTTCCGCCTTGGCCCCCACAAAAATTTGCGCCTGGTATTCGCGCGACCAGGCCAGGAAAGTGACCGCGGAATCCTGCTTCACCCCGTAGCGGCAGCCCTGGGTGCAATTGCCGCAGCGCATGCAATACGTCACCGCCCGGCGCGAAGGCTCCCAGGGCAACCCCTCCCGCTCCGCGGCAATGGCCAGGAGCTGGTTGTTGCGGTTTTGGAATTCCCAGGCCATGGGCTTGACCGAAAGCAATTGGTTGAGCTCGTCCATCCAGGTGTCAAGCTTTGGGTTCGAGCGGCTGAATGATTTCAGCCCCAGCTTTTCCCAGTCGTCCTTGATCACGTCCGGGAAGTCAAACGCCGCGCCCTCCGCGGCCAGGGTGCCTCCGCCGTAACACTCGCCCGCAATCAGAGAGACCCGGGTATGCTCGCCGGTGGTGGGGGTGAAGATGGTCATGGCCTGGGTCCGGGTAAGCAAGGCGACCTCTTTGCGGCCCAGTTCCTCGGACGGAAAATAGCCGCCCTTTTCCAGCACCACCACCGAATACCCGGCCTGGGCCAGGTAAAAGGCCATGGTCGAGCCGCCCGCGCCCGAGCCGATGATACACACATCCACCGGGCCTACGGTCTTGCCGGCCGCCAAATCCTGGTAGCTGATAATCATGCCCCTTCCTCCTGAACCCGGTCCTTCAGGATCGAGCGGTCGAGCTGAACTTCCTGGTCCGGCGGGAACCAGTCTTCACCCTTGGGCCCATCGTATCCGAGCCGGGGCCAGACCACTCGCTTCTCGGCCGGCAGATCCGCCTCCCCGTTCGCATCGCTGTAATAGCCCAGGAAGCAGATGGTGCGCTGGAAGCTGATGACGTCTTCGGCAACCAGGGGCGAGATTCTTTGCAGGAGGGGGAAAACCGGGTCTGCCAGCCGGATGAGGCGCAGGAACCGGAGCATGATCAGGAAATCCGGAGCGGTGTTGGTTTGAGCAAAGAACTGATCAATGTTCTTGGCCACATCCACCTCTCCGGAAAGGACCGGCTCGTCGGGGATGACCTCGCGGGCCAGCTGGTTGAGGTAACGATATTCCGAAGGCGTGAGGAACTCTAACTCCGGCGAATCCTTGGTGGCGGCATAACCTTTTCTTCCGGCGATGCTCCAGGGACCTACCAGCGCCCCCAGGCTCAACGAGGTCCATCGGATAAATGTTCTTCTCGTGACGGTCACACGATCACCTCCGAATCAAATAGACCATAGATAGAACGGCCAATTCTTCACCCTAACCCTCTCCCTCGAGGGGAGAGGGGAGGGAGAGGGTGATTCCCGGCGGCAAAGGCATTTTCATGATTTCAGGGTGCCGCCGTGCCGCATGAATGCCTGTCCCTAATTTAGGTCTTGAGATGATATTGGGCCGCCACTTTGGCTCTTTGGTCCCCGGGCAAAGACTTCATATAAGCCTTCCAACCCGGACACCAGTTGATGTGCCATCGCCAGATCCGCCCGATGATGGATTTCGGGTTTTTATCGTATCTGGCGCGAAAAGGACAATGGGAGCAACTCGATTCCGCCATTTTTCTCTCCTTTCTTGAAATTCAGGGAAAAGGACAACACCCGCCCCGGTTCAGGTTACTTTACTATATCCCTTTGCAGAAATCAAAGTGATCGTGTGGGTGTGCGACATAAATGGCGGTTAGTGCGGATGTAGGGGCGAATCTTGTATTCGCCCCCCCTGCCATTACGCAGGATTCAGGGCGATGACAAGGATCGCCCCTACAAAGGCCCACGAAATTCCACCATTTATGTCGTTCACCCTGCTGACTTGGAGTTGTTGACACTTGGCCGATGAGGTGAGGTTTTAAGGGCCAACCCTGGCCTTGACCCGGACCTCCACCGGATGATCGAGGATGTCGAGAATGCGGGAGACTTCTTCGGGTCGAAGACGACTCAGGAAGTAGTAGTATTGGTAAACCGTGGATTGAGGCAGCAACTCTTCGGGGAACACCAGGTGATAGCCGGCGCCGAAGACTCCCGGGAAGTCCTCGGGCGGATCCTTCATGGTCGCGTCGTCAATAAAATAATGGAGCTGCTTGCTCACCGCTTGTCTGGGTTCAAAATACAATCGGTGAATAATCGCGCCCTGCGGCCCGAAGCCGGCGTTCCAGTCTATGTTCGTCTCGGTATCGAGTTTCTTTTCCGCCTCGCCCATCCGCCCGTCAAAGACCACGCCCTCATGGTAGGGGTTGGCCGCGCTGAAGTTGCAGGAGCCAAAGACATTTTGGTTAAAGTCCAGGTATCCGTGGAAGTTTTCAATCTTGAGCAAGCGGGCCATGGGCAACTCCATCACCATGGGCCAGATCATGTGGTTGACATAATAGGTTATCAGCGAATAACCCTCGCCCTTGATCTTGATGTATTTTGCCAACTCCAGGTAACCCTCGGCCAGACTCAGCACCCGGACCGGGCCGTCAATCAGGCCCTTGTCTTTGGACTTGGTCATCTCATCCATGATCAAGGGAATGGAAAGGCCCAGAGGCAAGACGAATTCTCCCCGCATTTTGAGACGATCCAGCACGTCCACCCCGGGCCGGCCGTTCGGCAATTCCCGGGCCGACATGTGGTCCGGATATAAGACGTTCAACGGGCCGCCCATGACATACTCGTAGGTGATGACTTTGCGGTAGTTACGGGCCTGGTCGGTCTCGACCCGGATGTAATCATCCTGGGAGCGAGGCGCCGGGCCGGAGAAGCGGACCAGGTAAGCCCAGCCCTTCTGCCCGTTCTTGGGATCGCTGACCTCGATCTCCATGACCGCTTCCGCGGCCTCGGGCCACTTCTGGTCCTCCACCCGGTCGCCGGTGTCCTTGACCATGAACACCAGCTCATCGTTGGCGTCAAGGGTGGGGTCCGGGTCCGGGCCCGCCAGGGGACCAAAAGTAAAGGCGTAACTGCCGTCGGGCTTTTTCTCGTCAATCTGGAAGGGGATCGGGGCCCAGACCTCGCCGGTTCGGGCCACCAAGGCCAGGCGGTCAAGGGGACTTTTGAGCAGGGCGGTCAAGACCCTGCTTTCCATCACCACCGGATCGTCCACCCTCTGGATAGTTTTGATCTCCGCCTGGAAAGGGGACGGCAGAACCAATCCCAGGATCAGGATTGCCGCCAAGAAATGACTTCTTCCGGGTTTCATCAGAATGGCCTGGTGATGCGCAACTAAACAATAGCCCGGTTGAGCGCGCAAAAGGGAGCCCCCCTGGGCCAAACTGTAGCGCATCGTTTTGAGCCAGTCAAAGTCTTGGAGGGCATTCTCCGGACGGATTCACCGCCCCCTCCATCAACGATAGACCGTTCCAGGGTATGGAAAATAGGTGACGACGGTCCCTATTTTTCAACTATGGCCTTCCTTAAGCTCTTCTTGTCAACTTTGCCCACGCCGGTCACCGGCAATTCCGGCAGGAATTCGATTCCGGACGGCTGGGCGTATTTGGGAACTTTATCCTGAAGGAATGTGAAAATCTGCTCCGGCGTCAACTTGCCCTGAAATTCGGACTTGAGTTGAATGAAGATTTTGACTCGTTCGCTTCCATTCCTTTCCGGATCCGGGACGCCAATGGTCGCGGCCAATTCCACCGCGGGGTGGGTGTAGAGCAGGTCGTCAATCTCCCGGGAATACACCTTCAAGCCCGAGACATTGATCATGTCCTTGATTCGGTCCACCACGTAGAAGTAGCCATTGGGGTCCATGCGGACGACGTCGCCGGTCCGCACGTATCCATCGGGCTCAAGCCCCGAGCCGGGTTTGGGCCAATAGCCGAGCATCCTTTGCGGACCGTTGAGCAGCATCTCTCCCGACTTGCCCTCCAACAATTCCTCATAGGTCAGCTCTTTGCCGGCCTCATCCACGACCTTGATCTCGGTATCCACAAAGGGGATGCCGATACTCCCCTTTTTCTCGTCCTTTTTGCGCTCGGGTTTCGCGGCCTGGCGCATCATCAGGGGCAAGGTCCGGGCGAACACCTTGCCCATCGTTTTCGCGTCAACATGCTTTCGGACGCGGGTCATGACCTTTACCAGGAACGGGTAGAGCTTATCCACTTGTTGAAAAAGCCATGCCTTGTCCCGGCCGCCGGTCAGGCGGATCACCAGCGAAGGGTTCAAGTGGGTATTGGGAGCGCATTCGGACAGGCCGTAGCCCTCCAGCACCCCCCCTCCGGACCTCTTCTCAAACTGCTCCTGGATTTCCGGAGGGAGGGCGGCGGAGCCGGAAACGCCCAGGATATTTACGCCTTTCAATTCTTCTTTTAGCATCTTCATGTATTGGGTGGGCACGCCGAACTGCAGGATCGGGAAATACTCCTTGATCATCTGGATCAGGGACCGGGTGTCCCGGGGATCCATCACCAACAATTGGGTCGCTCCAATGTGAGTGATGGTATGCATGATGATATGGCCATAGGCATGATAGAAAGGAATGCCGATCAGAACCGAGAACTTCTCTCCCAAAAGATCCGCGAGGGGGCCAAAAGTGGCTTTGGACTGCATCGCATTGGCTACAATGTTTTTGTGGGTGAGCATGCACCCCTTGGGCAGGCCGGTGGTCCCGCCGGTAAAGAGCAGGGTCTCCAGATCACGATCCGGGTCGAGGTCCAGTTCCGGCGGGCTCGCGGGAGATTTTGCAATCAGGTCCCGGAGCCAGAGAACGTTGGCAATCTCCTTGGGTTCCGGAGGCGTAGGGGAATAATCATCCCGTCGGGTCAAGATCATATTGGGGATCCCGGATTTATGGGCCAAGGACTTGGCGCTCTCCACGCTCACCCCCAACTCCTCCACCATGCAAATCAAGGCCTGGGGCGCGCCCTCCTGGAACTTGTGGAGCAAGACGGATTCCGGCTCCAGGAAACTGCTGGGAATGTGAACGGCCCCGGCCCGGGAAATGGCGTAATCCGCGAGGATGAACTGAATGGAGGTGGGAAGAATGGTGGCGACCCGGTCCCCTTTCTTAATCCCCAGGGCAGCCAGGGCGGTCGCCAGCCGAAAGGCCTGGTCCCGGATTTGCGGGTAGGAAAGCTCGAAGCCGGCTTGGACCACCCCCGAATCCGGGTAATCCCGGGCCGCGGCTTCCAGAAAATGATAAACCGGAATTTGCGGGTAGGGCGCCAAGGTAGTGGCCATCCGGCAGAGGTGGTACTCTCCAAACCACGGCTTTTCCTTGAGATCGCGTAAATAGGTTCCCATGACTTCCTCTCCCTTTCTAACTTCTCTCTACCCAGAACCGGACTCTGGCGATCGGATTCTTGGAGCAATTCCAACTTCGTCCACGATCCCCACCTTCCTCGCTCAATCCAAGCGGTATCGTCGAGAGATAAAAATAGCAAAGCGAAAGAGACTTTGTCAAACATTTTTTCACGGGTTCGGGGTGAACCGCCGACCCGCGGATTGACAGTGCGCGGCTCGAGCCGGTGAGCGACCTCGGCCGCTAGAAGTCGGCAAGTTGTCAAGGTGGCAAAGTGACAGGGGGAGAGTCTTATCCCGCCCTCGATCCTTTTCTCCCTTTCCTATATAAAGACACGGCCCAGACCAGGACCGCGACCGCCAGGATCGCCGCTATCACCGCCAGCTCGTATTGCTCCACGTCTTCGAGGACCGCTTCCATGACCGCCCCGAAAAGATAACCCGCCGTGCTCATGACCGCGCACCACACCAGCGCTCCGATCAGGTTCAGGATCAGGAACTCGTAAGCGGAGATCTGGCTCAAGCCGAGGGCAAAGGGAATCACGCTCCGCAAGCCGTAGGTAAAGCGAAAGCCCAGGATCATTGCCATCCGGTGGCGTTCCAGAAGCTGTTGGCCCCGCTCAATTCTGCCGGCCAACCGGGGCAGCCGGGAGAGGATAAACCGGCTGTGGCGCTGACCGAGAAAGAAGAGGAGTTGGGCGCCGGTCGAGGTGCCGAGAAAGGCAATCGCGATCACCCCGGCCAGGGTCAAATGGCCCCGGCGAGCGGCAAACCCGCCCAGCACCAGGAGCGAATCGCTCTCCATCGCCCCGCCCAGCAAAACGGCCAGGTACCCATAGGTTTGAATCAGCAGCTCCAGAGCACTCATTCGAAATCCATCCGCGGTTTCCCAATCCTTGGCAGATCCCCGCCCCCGGCCGCAAGCTTGGCGAGCGCATGACCAGCAGACCCTAATTTTACCATAGCAAAAGCATTAAGCGATTGCACTTGATACTTGGGGGGTATAGCATTCCTTTCAGGGTTCCGGGCCTGGTATAATTTAGGGATAATGGTTTTGAGGGTAAATGCCCGAGACATTTAACTGGTAGAGGCAATCCTTTCTAAGTCCTTCGATTCATAAGTTCGATGACGAACTTATTTACTCAGGACTTAGTGCCGTTCGGCCCGCCCTCGGCCATGAGCTCGGGCCGAATGGAGCTCACGGCCGAGGGCTGAGTAAGCCAATAAGCCTTTGCGAGAAAATAAATACGTCATTGTATTTGCGAATCGAAGCACTAAGCAAGAGGAGATGGTCATGGCCAAAGCATATCCGGTCGGCATTGCGTTGCTGGGGGCAGGGGCTCGGGGAGAGCTGAACTTGGCCACCTTGGCGAAGAGACATCCGCACCGGCTCCGGTTCATCGCCGTGGCCGAGCCCCATGACGGCCGGCGCGAGCAGTTCGTCCGCAGATTCGGACTGGATCCTAAAAATGCCTTCCGGGACTGGCGCGAGCTCCTGGCCAAGCCCAGGATCGCCGACGCGGTGCTCAATGCCCTTCCCTGCCGGATGCATTACGAGTCCGGTTTGGCGGCCTTGGAAGCCGGCTATCACCAGTTGCTGGAAAAGCCCATGGCACTGTCCCCCGGAAAATGCCTGGTCCTGGCCGAGGTGGCCCGCGAGCGCGGTCTGGTCCTGGCCATCGCCCTGCAGTGCCGATACAACCGGATCTACTCCCGGGTGAGAGCGCTCCTCGACCAACAAGCCATCGGCCGCCTCATGAACCTGGACTGCGCGGAGAACATCGGATACTGGCACTTCATCCTCAGCTACGTGCGCGGCATCCACCATCACTCCTCCCTGTCCCATTCCTTCCTGCTCGCCAAAGCCATCCACGATCTTGACCTCATCACCTGGTTCGCCGGCGCGCCGGCCAAGCGGGTGTCTTCCTTCGGCAGCCTCCAGTTCTTCACCCAGGCCAACGCGCCGGCCGGCGCTCCGGAGCGCTGCATGGATGGTTGTCCGGTGGAAAAGACCTGCGAGTTCAGCGCCATCCAGCAATATCTCAAGCCGGGACGACCGATGATTCCCTTCAAGCTCATGGCCGGGCAGTCCCTGGAGGCGGTGCTCGACGTGATCCGGGAGCCCCGGTTTCGGACCCTGGCCTCGATCGTTACCCAGGACGACCTCTCCGAAGCCGGGATCAAGAAAGCCCTGGATGAGACTAACCACGGCCGGTGCGTCTTCCATTGCCCCAACGACGTGGTGGACCACCAGACGGTGAGCGTTGAATACGAAAACGGGGTGACCGCCTCCTTCTCTTTATCCGCGTTCAGTCTGGTCTGGGAGAGGACTTTGAACCTGCACGGGACCAAGGGCGAGATTCGGTCCGCCGACTTTTCCGGCCGGCTGGAGACTCGCACCTACAACCCCGCGCGGGCGCGGACCGAGCGGATTCCCTACCATGGTATCATCCACGGCGGGGGCGACACGGCCATCCTGCTCGAGTTCGCCAAGGCCGTGGCCCGTGAGGATCCCGAAAGCATTCTGACCCGCGCGGACCAGTGCCTGGAGAGCCACCTGGTATGCTTCGCCGCCGAGAAGGCGCGAGAGGAGAAGCGGGTCGTGGAAATGGATGAGTTCAGAAAACAAGCCCGGGAAGAAGCAAAAGTTATTCGACAGCATCCATAATTAACCCGAACTCCTCCGCCGACCTGTTTATTTACAGTCCACCGCCCGAGCAGGCGAGCGACCTGGGCCATTTTGATGGCCGGCGGTGCCGGCGGTGGAGAAGGGACAGCGCCGAGACCAGGCCCGAGGGGTTGGCCGAGGTTCCACGATTTTCCGCGCTCAAAGCTGCTCAAGCCCAGCAAGATTCGGGGAGCCGGGGTTGCCACCACCGTCCAGGCGACCTGCCCTCCCTCAGTTTTCCGGAAACCGAGGGTAGGGGCGCGATTTATCGCGCCCTGGCAGGGACTGGGCGCAATGAATTGCGCCACTACGAATGCCGAAAATATGCGGTGCGGACAAAAACTGAGGGAGGGCATCGTCCAGGCGACCCTTGATTTCATGAACGGGCGTGGTATGGTAACGGCCAGCCATCAAACCGAAAGAGGTAAGACATGACCAGGACAGTTCGTGCGAAAACGGTAATTGGGGTTTTGATCCTGTCGGCGGTTGCCTTGTCCGGCGTCGCTCCGGCGCGGGCGGGGGACGGCTCGACCCAGGAGAAAATCAGCCGGCCCGGCCAGTATTCGGGCTACAGCCAGCCGGTTTACCAGGGCATGGTCACCCGCTCGGTGTTCGTGCCCATGCGCGACGGCGTCCGCCTGGCGGTGGACTACAGCCTCCCTAAAGATCTGCCCCTGTCCGAAAAGATCCCGGCTCTTCTCATCCAAACCCGCTACTGGCGGGCCAGGGCGATCCCCTCGAAGAACGACAAACAAACGGAGCGCTATTTTACTTCTTACGGCTACGCGGTGGTCAAAGTGGACGTGCGGGGCACCGGGGCCTCCTTCGGGACCTGGCCCTACCCCTGGTCCCAGGACGAGATCAAGGACGGGGCCGAGATCGTGGACTGGATCGTGAGCCAGCCCTGGTCCAACGGCCGGATCGGGACCTTCGGGAACAGCTACGTCGGCGCGACCGCGGAGTTCCTCCTGGTCAACCAACACCCCGCGGTCAAGGCCGCGGTCGTCCGCTATTCCCTGATTGATTCTTACGCCGACGTCGTTTACCCCGGCGGCATTTTTCTCGACTGGTTCAGCAACGCCTGGAACCAGTCCAACCAGGCGCTGGACCGGAACGACACCGGCGCCCTCCTGCAAATGATGGGAACCTTGCCTTTTCACCTCTCCGGAATCCCGGGGGTCAAGCCCGTGGGCCACGGCCGGCAGGCAAAAAAGGAATTAAAAGCCGCGGTGGTGGAGCACCGGAATAACGGCGACGTTTACGCGGAAGCCCGCCGGTACGAGTTCCGGGACGATTATTCCGAGAATTGGCAAGGCCGGATTGAGATGCTCAGCCCCTATTTCTACTTCAAGGATATCGAAGCCTCCGGTGCGGCCATCTACAGCTACACCGGCTGGTTTGACGGCTCTTACACCGCCCCCTCGATTTACCGCTGCCGGACGGTCTCCAACTGCCGGAAACTCATCATCGGCCCCTGGCCGCACGGCGGGAGAGAAAATATCAGCCCCTGGCGCGAGTCCCGGAAAAACACCTTTGACCACGATGCCGAGTTGCTGCGCTTTTTCGACTATTACCTCCAGGGCATTGACAACGGCATCAAGGACGAGCCGCCGGTCTGGTATTACACCTTGGGCGAGGAGAAGTGGAATTCGGCCGAGACCTGGCCGCCCCGGTCAACGACCACGACCTATTATTTCTCCGAAGGGTCGTCGCTTTCGCTGGCTGCGCCGAAGAATGAAGACGGCCGCGACCTCTACCGGGTGGACTATACCGCCGGCGCCGGGAACCGGTCGCGCCACAACTCTTTGATCAACCTCAAGGGCGTGCCCATCGAGTATCCGGATCGGGCCGAGGCGGACAAGAAACTGCTGGTTTACGAGACCGCCCCCTTGGCCGAGGACGTGGAGGTCACCGGCCACCCGGTGGTTCGTCTCTACGTTTCTTCCACGGCCGACGACGGTCAGTTTTTCGTTTACCTGGAAGACGTGGCCCCGGACGGGACGGTCTCCTACCTCACCGAGGGCCTGCTCCGCGCGGCCTGCCGCAAGGTCAGCGCTGAAGAGCCGCCCTACCGGATGGCGCCGGGCGTGCCTTACCATACCTTTAAGCGGGATGACGCGGAGCCCCTGGAGCCAGGCGAGGTGGCGCTGATCACCTTTGACCTCCAACCCACCTCGGTTCTGTTCCAAAAGGGCCACCGCATCCGGGTGGCCGTCGCCGGGGCGGACAAGGACCATTACCTGCTGCCCCAGGGGCCGGAACCGGAGATCAAGGTTTTTCGGAGCGCGCAACACCCATCGGCCATTGATCTGCCCGTAATTGCAGAACCCTGATGTTCGGAGAACTAACCCCCAGCGGCGAACCCATAGTCTCAACCAACCTGGTGCCCAGGGACTTATGTTGAACAGGCCTGCATTGAGCTTGCCGAAATGCCGACACGCGGATTTTCAGTCCGCGGCTCTGGCAGACATTACCCCTTCTATCAGGATTTACCGAGTTGCGTATTCTGTCCTCCGAACTCCTCACTCACAAAGCAGAAGTGGCCCCTTGCTACTCATCACCCGCATTTTTTCGGTACAGGTCAGGAAGAAATTCGCGGAAGTTGGCCATCTCCTCGATATTGTGCTTACGCAGCCCGTTTCTAACAAACCAGGCTATGCCTTTTGGAATGTAGAAGGTTGATTTCATGCGAGTGCCATATGTTGCGGACTCATATTCATGTGAAAAACGCAATAGCACAGCGCCGTCATCTGAAATAATGCTCGCCGCCAGTACGTATTGATATTCCTTCTCCACCGACTTGGGATCTTCCCAGCGGATCAATAGGGCCATGGGGATTCCCCCGATACTTTCCGTAGCTTTTTGTATTGCCCCCACATGGCCATCGCTGGGCGGCACAATCCATTCAAAAGCAATATGGTCCTTCGGATGCCACAGCTTGTAACGCTCGGTGTCCTCAATATTGTCCCACCACCAGGTGATCATCTCCGGTGTGACGTCCCTTATTTCGTGTTCGACCACAACCGGTCTGGTCTTGCCGCTTTTTGCAGCCCATTCCATTATTTTCCCTCCAATAGATGAAGATATTTCAATAAACCTTTTACCTGAATGAGGATCAGGACCCCTGGCCGCCACCGGAAAAGAAATGACCGCCAACAGCATTACGACCGTGATCAATTGTGTTCTACTCATTTATCGTCTCCTTGGAAAAGGAATGGGGTCAGGTTATGAATCCGAAATTATACGGCAGCCCGCCTTCCCAATCACTTATAAGGTACGAAGTGTCCCTGGTTCACTTTACACATTGTCCCAATTCATTTCAACCCCCTGCCCAGTAGGCATTTCCACTCTCTTAGACGGATCGGGTGATCCAACAAAACATAGGGATTTTGACAGAATCCAGGCGTGATCAATCAAAATGGTGCCCAGGGACGGAGTTGAACCGCCGACACGCGGATTTTCAGTCCGCTGCTCTACCGACTGAGCTACCTGGGCGCTCGGAAGAAGGCATTGGGCTTTAGACATTAGACTTTAGAAGGAAGAACCGCCCTCGGCCTCAAGATCGGTTTTTATTATAAAGAAATCCGCCTCGGAGTCAAATTTTCGGGAAAGCGGTATCCCACCCTTGGAGTCGAAGCGCCGCTCCTTGTCCTCGGCCTAAAGCCCAAAGCCTAACCCGGCCGAGCCGGAACCAAAGAGAGGAAAAAAGAGTTTCTCGCAAAGCCGCCAAGGGGCAAAGACGCCAAGATTAAAAGCAATGAGAAATGTATAAGGCTTTGCGCCTTTGCTTCTTTGCGCCTTGGCGTGAAAATCTTCCTTCCCCTCCTGCATAATTTCGTGTCCGTTTTGGCAACGATTTCAGCCGTCAGTGACTAAAGTCTAAAGCCTCTCCTATCCCAGCTTCTTCTTCAGGAGCTCGTTGACCAGTTCGGGGTTGGCCTTGCCCGAGGTCGCCTTCATCACCTGGCCCACGAAAAAGCCGAAGACCTTGGTCTTGCCCGAGCGGTATTGCTCGAGCTGGCCGGGGTTTTTCGCGATCACCTCGTCAACCACCTTCTCGATCGCGGCGGTGTCGGTCACCTGCTTCAAGCCCTTTTCCTCCACGATCGCGGCCGGGTCGCGGCCGGTCTTATACATATCTGAAAAAACGACCTTGGCGATTTTGCCTGAAATCGTGCCATCCTTCATCAACCGGAAAAGCGCGGCCAATTGCTCGGGACGGACCGGGCAATCACGGACGTCTTTCTCGTCGTCCTTCAGCTCGCGCAAAAGTTCGGCCATAATCCAATTGCTCGCCGGCTTGGGCTCGACCCCCGCCTTCACCGTGGCCTCGAAATAATCGGCCAGCGCCTTCTCCGCGGTGAGCACCCCGGCGTCGTATTCGGGCAGGCCGTATTCAGAAACGAATCGCGCTCTTTTCTGCTCGGGCAGTTCCGGCAGGTTCTTCCGCACCCGCTCGACCCATTCCCGGTCCACCACCAGCGGCACCAGGTCCGGGTCCGGGAAGTAGCGGTAGTCGTGCGACTCCTCCTTGCCCCGCATCCCGAAAGTCTTGCCCGCTTCCGCGTTCCAGAGCCGGGTCTCCTGGACCACCTTTCCGCCCGAGGCCAGCACCCGTTGCTGCCGCTCGATCTCAAAGGCCAGCGCCTTCTCCACGTGGCGGAAGGAGTTCATGTTTTTAAGCTCGGCGCGGGTGCCGAACTTCTCTTCGCCCCGGGGCCGGATCGAGACGTTGGCGTCGCAGCGGAGCGAGCCCTCTTCCATGTTGCCGTCGCAGACCTCCAGGTAAACCAGAATGTTGCGGAGCGTCCGCATGTATTCGGCCGCTTCCTCGGGGCTGCGCAGGTCCGGCCCGCTCACGATCTCCATCAGCGGCACCCCGGCGCGGTTGAGGTCCACGAAGCTCTCCACCGCCGAGTCGAAATCGCCCGCGTGCACCAGCTTCCCGGCGTCCTCCTCCATGTGGATGCGGATGATCGAGACCCGCTTGCTCTTGCCGTCGGCCGGGATCTCCAGCCAGCCGTGCTCGCACAGGGGCGCCTCGAACATGGAGATCTGGTAGCCCTTGGGCAGGTCCGGGTAGAAGTAGTTCTTGCGCGCGAAGAGGCTCTTCTCGCGGATCCGGCAGTGGAGCGCCAGCCCGGCGCGGAGGGCGAACTCCGCCACCTGCCGGTTCAGCACCGGCAGCACTCCGGGCATGCCCAGGCAGACCGGGCAGACGTGGGTGTTGGGCGGAGCGCCGAACTCGGTGGAACAGCCGCAGAAGATTTTGCTCTTGGTCAAAAGCTGAGCATGCACTTCCAGGCCGATGACGGCTTCGTAGTCCATTCTCCAATCGGCATTAGGCGTTAGGCATTGGGCTTTAGTCTTTAGAAGAAAAACCCAAACTCTAAGTTCCGAAGTCTAATGTCTAAAGCCTAACGTCTAATGCCTCCTCCTCTCTCAGAGCGCCGGCTTCCGCTTATGCCACTCGGTCGCCTGCTCATAGGCATAGGCGGCGCGGAAGATTTTTTCTTCCTGGAAGTGCGGCCCCAGGATTTGCAGGCCGATGGGCAAGCCGCTTTTCGTAAACCCGCAGGGCAGGCTCAGGCCGGGCAGGCCGGCGAGGTTGCAGGAAATGGTGAAGATATCGGAGAGATACATCTGGAGCGGGTCCGCGGTCTTCTCGCCCAGCTTGAAGGCGGGCGTGGGCATGGTCGGGGTCAGGAGCACGTCGCAGGTCTCAAAGGCCCGGTCAAAGTCCTGCTTGATCAGGGTCCGCACCTGCTGGGCCTTGCGGTAATAGGCGTCGTAGTAGCCGGCCGAGAGGGTGTAGGTGCCGATCAGGATCCGGCGTTTGACCTCCGGGCCGAAGCCCTGGTCGCGGGTCACCTTATACATCTGCATCAGCCCGCCCTTGACCGGCGCCCGCAGGCCGTAGCGGACTCCGTCGTAGCGGGCGAGGTTGGAGCTGGCCTCGGCCGGGGCGATAATGTAGTAGCAGGCGATGGCATACTCGGTATGGGGCAGCGAGACTTCCTTCACCTTCGCGCCCAGCCTCTCCAACTCCTCTACGACTTTTCTCCCAGCCGCTTCCACTTCTGCATCGAGGCCCGTGATCCAGTATTCCTGGGGCAGGCCCACGGTCATGCCTTTCAGGTCCCTCGCCAGGGCCTGGGTGTAGTCCGGGACCGGCCGGGCGATTGAGGTGGAATCGCGGGGGTCGAAGCCGGCCACGATGCGGAGCAGGATGGCGGCGTCGGTCACGTCCTTGGTGAGCGGCCCGACCTGGTCCAGGGAGGACGCGAAGGCGATGACGCCGAAGCGGGAGACCCGGCCGTAGGTGGGCTTGATCCCCACCACCCCGCAGCAGGCCGCGGGCTGGCGGATGGAGCCGCCGGTGTCGGTGCCGAGCGCGGCGATGCACTCATCCGCGGCCACCGCCGCGGCCGAGCCGCCGGAGCTGCCGCCGGGGATGCGCTCGAGGTCCCAGGGGTTGCGGGTGGGACCGAAGGCGGAGCGCTCGGTGGAGCTGCCCATGGCGAACTCGTCCTGGTTGAGCTTGCCCAAAAGCACGGCCCCGGCCGCTTTGAGCCTGGCCCAGGCCGTAGCGTCAAAGGTGGGAATGAAGTTTTCCAGGATGCGGGAGGCGCAGGTGGTGCGGACGCCCTCGGTGAGGAAGATGTCCTTGAGGGCGATGGGGACGCCGAGCAAGGGGGGAATCTCGCCGCCCTTGGCGAGGCGCTCATCCGCGGCTTTGGCCTGGGCCAGGGCCCCCTCTTCGGTCAGGGTGAGATAGGCCTTGACCTTGTCCTCCACCGCGTGGATGCGGCCGAGCACCGACCGGGTGGCTTCGAGCGAAGAGCACTCTTTTTCTTTTAGTTTTTGCGCCAGCTCGTGCAGGGTTAGCTCGAAGAGTTCCATGACCGCCTCGCCGATATCCGTTTACTCGATGATCTTGGGCACCCGGAAGAAGCCGTCTTCCCGGGCCGGGGCGTTCTTAAGCGCGGTCTCCTGATCGTCCGAAGGCTTCACTTCATCCTCGCGGAAGGCGTTCACCACTGGGATGGCGTGGGAGGTGGGCTCGATTGCGCTCGTGTCCAGCTCGTTGAGCTTATCGAAATATTCCAGGATCTGCCCCAACTGGCCGGTGAACTCCTCCGCCTCCTCCGGCGTCAGCTCCAGCCGGGCCAGGTGGGCCACGTATTCCACTTCCTTGCGGGTGATCTTCATGGATTTTTCCTGTGGCCAAGCCTGCTGATTAGATAACACATAAATTCCGAGGGTTCAAGCGGAAGGCCAAGAGGGGTGATGCGGTCAGCTAAAAACGCTTGACATTTAGTAACGGATGGTTAAGGATAGCAAGGATTTCTAAGGGGACGCGGATGAGGTCATCCGCGCCCCCAAGGAGTGGAAAGCAAGATGGAATTGCTGGAAAAGGCGTTGAAGAAGAAACAGAGCACGCTTTCCGAGTATGACTCGAAGCAATTGCTCCAGAGCTACGGGGTGCCGGTGACCCGGGAATACCTGGTCCGCTCGGCCAAGGAAGCGGTGGCGAAGGCCGCGGAGCTGGGCTACCCGGTGGTGCTCAAGGGCTGCGCCGCGGCGCTGGCGCACAAGACCGAGAGCGACGTGGTGCGGCTCGCTCTGGCCGACGCCAAGGCGGTGCGCCGGGCCTTCAAGGAGATCAAGGCCAACGCCGGGATGAAGCTCGACGGCGTGCTGGTCCAGGAGATGGTCAAGGGCCAGCGCGAGTTGGTGGTCGGCTTGATCCGCGACGCCCAGTTCGGGCCCTGCGTCATGTTCGGCCTGGGCGGCATTTACACCGAGATCCTGCGCGACGTTTCCTTCCGGGTGGCGCCGCTGGAAAAGCGCGACGCCCTGGAGATGATGGACGAGATCAAGGGCAAGAAAATCCTCGACGCCTTTCGGGGCATGGAGCCGGCCGATAAGGAAACCTTGGCCCAGGCGCTGATCGCCCTGGGCGAGATCGGGCTCCAGCACCCCCAGGTCAAAGAGATTGACGTGAACCCTCTGATCCTGAAGAAGAGCGGCGAGCCGGTGGCGGTGGACGCGCTGGTGGTGCTGGAAAACGCGAAGAAGAAATAAAGTGCGCGGGTGGAGGCACCCGCGCCCCTAAAGCACGGACGAGTGAGCGTAAACCAGAAGTTACAGCGGCTGTTTCATCCGGAGGCCGTGGCGGTGATCGGCGCCTCCGCCACCCCGAGCAAGTGGGGCTTCGGCATCCTCCACAATTTGATCCAGGGCCAATTTCCCGGACCCATCTACCCGATCAACCTCAAGGAAAAGGAAATCCTCGGCCGCAAGGCCTACCCTTCCCTGGCGGAGACGCCGGGGCCGGTGGACCTGGCCGTGATCGTGGTGCCGCCGGAAAAAGTGATTCCCGCGGTTTTAGACTGCGGCCGCAAGGGGGTGGCCGCGGCGGTGATCATCACGGCCGGGTTCGGGGAGGTGGGCGCGGAGGAGATGCGGCGGCAGGAGGAGTTGAGCCGGGTGATCCGGCAAACCGGGATGGCGGCGATCGGGCCCAACTGCCAGGGCGTGATGAGCGCGCAGTCCCGGCTCTTCGCCCAATTCCTCTGGCTCTTCCCCCCGGCCGGGAAGATCTCGATTGTCTCCCAAAGCGGCAACGTGGGCGGCTCGCTGATGGGCCGAGGCATGGCCTTCGGGATCGGCTTCTCCAAGTTCGTGAGCTCGGGCAACGAGGCGGTGACCAAGTGCCATGAGCTCCTGGAGTATTTCGGGGAGGACCCGGAGACCGAGGTGGTCATGGCTTATCTCGAGGGAGTGCCCGAGGGCCGGGCTTTTTTTCGGGCGCTTAAGCGAGTCACGCCCCGGAAGCCGGTGCTGATCCTGAAGGGCGGGGTGACCGAGGCCGGCAGCCGCGCCTGCGCTTCGCACACCGGGATCTTGGCGGGAGAAAGCGACTTGTTTGCCTCGGCCTGCCGGCAAGCGGGCGCGGTGTTGGTGGATACCCTGGACGACCTGTTTTACTCCGCGGTGACCTTTGCCTCGCAACCCTTGCCCAGGACCAACCGGGTGGGGATCGTCACCTGGGGCGGGGGGTGGGGCGTGCTGGCCGCGGATGCCTGCGTGCGGGAAGGGCTTTGCTTGCCGGCGCTGCCGGCGGAGGTGATCGCCGAGCTCAACGAGTTCCTGCCCTCCCGCTGGAGCCACAACAACCCGGTGGACCTGGCTGCCGGCGGCGGGCCGGGAGTGCTGAGCCGGACCCTGGAGCTCATGGTGAAGAGTCCGGCCTTTGACGGGGTGGTGCAGTTAGGGATCGGGATCAGCTCGTTCCTGCGTTTCATGACCCAAAGCTCGTTCTTTTTCGGCCACGCCGACCGGGCCAAGGTTCGCGAGACCCTGCTCAGCATGGCGGTGGAGTCCGACAAAAAATTTTCGGAAAAGGTGATGCGACTCTCCCGGGAGACGGGCAAGCCCATCCTTTCGGCCTCGGACACGGCTTCGACTCCTTCGGAAGACAACGTGGTCATGCAGACCTTCCGCCAGGAAGGAAAAATTATCTATCCAACCCCCTTTCATGCGGCACGATGCCTGGGCCACTTGGCTCGCTATGCCAGGTTTCGGCAGAAAATCAAAGGAGAAAAACCGGGTCAGGGTTAGAAGAAAACCAGGTTTTAATTAAAGACTTGACATTATTAAAATGTTCGGGTAGATTAAAATCCGTTAATTAAGGGGTAGAACCATGCGGATATTAGTGGTCGAAGACGAAAAAAAGGTGGCGAGCTTCATCAAGCGCGGCCTGGAAGAAGCCGGTTACTCCGTGGATATTGCCGCGGACGGGATAGAAGGCGCCTACATGGCGGAGAGCGATGACTATGATTTGATCGTTCTCGACCTGATCTTGCCGCGCAAGAGCGGGCTGGAGGTGTGCAAAGAGCTTCGGGACCAGAAGATCAACCTTCCCATCCTGATCCTCTCGGCGCGGGATACGGTGGAGGACAAGGTGACCGGGCTGGATACCGGCGCCGATGATTACCTGACCAAGCCGTTCGCTTTTTCGGAGCTTTTAGCCCGGGTCCGGGCTTTGCTGCGACGGGGCGAGACCATGACCCCGATCAAGCTCCAGGTCGCCGACCTGGTCATGGACACCGTGACCCACGAGGTGACCCGGTCGGGCAAGGAGATCAAGCTCACCGGCAAGGAATATTCCTTGCTGGAATACTTCATGATGAACCCGAACAAGGTGCTGACCCGCACCATGCTTTCCGAGCACGTGTGGGATTACACCTTTGACACTTTCTCCAACGTGATTGACGTGTATATCAACTACCTGCGCAACAAGGTGGACCGGGACTTTGAGCCCAAGCTGATCCACACCGTGCGCGGGGTAGGCTACATCATGAAGGTGAAAACGCCGGAAGAGGAATTGGAGGATAAGGAGAAGCTGGGTGGCCGACCCAAGAACAAGGATCGCGCCGGAAAACGGGCTCGGGAGAAATCGGCCGAGGAGGACTAGAAGCCTAAAGTTTCGCCTGGGCCTGGGCATTGCCTGTCTTTTCGCCGCCGAAGCCTTGCTGGTAGGCGGTTTTTTTTCAGGGGGGCCGTGGCCGGCGCCCTTGACGATCGGGTGGTGGACCGCGGTCTTGGCCCTGGCGCTTCTCGGCTCCTGGCGGTTGGCGCACTATGCGACGCAGCCGCTCCATCTCGCCCAGGCCGCGCTTCAGGAATTGAGCGAGGATAAGCTTTCCGAGCGGCTGTTCTATCCCGAGGCCGATGACGAACCGGGCCGGGTGTTTGCGTCCCTCAACCATCTTCTGGACCAGGTGGAAGAGGCGATGGAGCGTCAGCGGCGGTTTGTGGGGAGCATCACCCATGATATTCGGACGCCGCTGACCATTATCCGGGGCGATACCGAGGTGGCGCTGATGCAGGAGCGGACGGCCAAGTCGTATCGGGAGGTTTTGGAGAGCAACCTGGAGGAAGTGGAGCGGATCGGGAAGTTGGTCGAGGATTTGCTGACCCTGTCGCGGGGCCATCGCGGCGACCTGAGCCTGCGGGTGAAAGCAGTGCACCTGGATATGCTGCTGCGGGAAGTGCGGCGACAATACCAGGAAGCGGCCTCGGCCAAAGGCGTCACCCTTTCCCTGTTCCTGGAAGGCGAGGTGGAGATCGAAGGCGACCGCGACCGGCTCCGGCAGGTGCTGACCAACCTGGTGGAGAACGCCTTGCATTACACCCCGGCCGGAGGCAAAGTGGACTTGTCCCAGTTCCAGGACGAAAACGTGGCCCGGATCATCGTGCGCGATACCGGGGTGGGCATCGAGGATAAGGACCTGCCCCATATCTTCGAGCCGTTTTACCGCGGCGCTCAACCCGGCAACCATCAAGGCTACGGTCTGGGCCTGGCCATCTGCCAACATATCGTGCAGGCCCATGGCGGCAAGATCTGGGTGGAGAGCCAGGTGGGACCGGACAGCGGCACCACCTTTTTCATCTCTCTTCCCTTGCGGCCTTCCGCGCGGGCGACTTCCCGGGTTCTCACTCAGTAGCAGGATCGTAAATTATTATTTAGAAAATTATAATCAAATTATAATCAAATCCTAATATTTATTGGGCATAATTTGATAAACTTAACTGCTTAAAAAAAGTATTATTGGCTTGGCTTGCTTCGAGGAAGTAAGAGGAGTAAACTATCTTTTTACTTTCAGCACGCGCCAGCCAAAAGTTCTTTGAAGTCTGACGAGACGATTCACTGCTCGACCGGCAGGTTCTGAGATGAGGAGGGTTGTCCAGGTTCGAACCTGGGAGGTGAAAAGGACGAGGGAGTGGTGGGATACCCTGAAGGTTAGCGGCCGCTCCCCGGAACCTGCGGAGGCAGATAAATCGAGGCATAAAGGGCATGGGTTCTCTTGCCTGGGGAGGCATTTAAGGTTAAAAAAGGTCTTCGCGGCCCGGGGGCAAGAGAAAACGCGAGCGAATAACGGGTGGAAAATGAGGCAGCGGTGTTCATTGAAGGAATCCGATTCCTTGAATTTCGGATGAACCAAATGATGGATGAAGGAGGCAGGAGATGAAGAAGATTTTGATCGTGGCGCTGGTTTTCGGGCTTTTTGCCCTGCCGGTGATGGCACAGGTGGAAGCCGGGGCGGGCAAGATTACGGTGCATATCAACATTGACTTCCTCGGTCGCTACATTGCCGAGGATGATGATGCGGAGGGCCTGGTTTGGGATCCGGTTATTGGAGAAGTTGTCATTGCCAAAGTCGGGAGCCCCCAGGTGGAGGATTTCATTATCCGGGATACCATCCTTTCCTTGGGCGGCGAGCTGTCGGACAAGGTGGCCTGGGAGCTGACCTCCATGTGGACCGCGGAGCCGGAGATCCTGACCGCCAAGATTGATCTCAAGCTCATCCCCATGACCACCCTGACCGTGGGCCGGTTCATTCCCGACCAGGGCAAGGCCTTCCAGTATCACATCCTGAGCCGGGTTCACACCATTTACTTGCCCATGGCCGCCATGACTTTCCCCTACGGCGCTCCGGAGAACACCTTCGCCTTCCTGGTCCCCTTCTGGCAAACCGGTGTCCAGTCCTCGATTGGCAATAAGACGGCGCACGTGTCGCTGGGCTATTTCAACGGCCTCGAACCCCAGCTGATCCCAGGTAATCCTCCGATCCTGAACATGGCCGGCGCCAACAACTTCATGGAGCTGGACAACAGCAAGGCCTTCCTGGCCAAAGGCGCGGTCAACATTAGCGGCTTCGAGGCCGGGATTCACTGGTGGGATGAATATGCCAATGTGGAACACTACCAGTTCGGCACCGACGACGCCCACATCAACATCTACGGCGCCTACGTGGGTTACAACCACGAAAAATTCCATATCCTGGCCGAGTATCTGGAAAACAACATCGATTTCCTGGACACCGGCTCAGACAACCTTCAGCAGAACGATTGGTATGCCCAGCTTGGGGTCAGCCCGGTCAACGCGTTTGAGCTGGTGTTCCGTTATGAAGCGATGGATGGCGAGGACCTCCGCCGGGACAGCTTCTCCAACGATGAGGAGACCTGGATCACTCTCGGCGCTAACTACTATATTCTCAACAAGAATGCGGCCATTGCCGTCCAGCACATCTGGAAAGATCACGACGAACTCGAATGGAATGACAACGAGCTCAACTTCCTGGTGGAGGTGGACCTCTAAGCCAGAACTTCGACTCCCTCACGAGTCGAGAAAAATTGGTCCGGAGGAGGGGGCTAAATAGCCCCCTCCTTTTTCGTGAACGCAATTCATTAACTGTAATGTCACATGAGGTTATCATACGAGCCTTCAGATTCGGGCAGGTATCCAAGCCTGCCCTACCTAAGGGAAATCGTAGGGCGCGATTGGATTCGTGCCCGATGGATTTGTATGACAACCTTCTGAGGCATTACAATTAACAACCGGAATCCTTGCTGCATCCGCGGGAACTCCCTCTGGAAGTCCGAGTCTTCTATCTGTTTGCGTAAAAGATCTAAATCCGCTAGACTGGCTCGAGGTTTGCGTTGGCCGTGACGGGAAAATGGTTGCGATGAAGAAAGCGGGAAGCGTTTTCGCCTCATTTTTTCTTGCGCTTTTTAGTTACGGACTAATCCTCCCGCCTCCGGGAGGGGCGCAGGTCAGGGTTGAAACCGGCCGGGTATCGCTGAACGGCGAAGTTCAGTTCGTCTTTGACATGATCCAAGAGGACCGGGACAACGGCCAGCCCCAAGTCGAAGATTTCCAGGTTCGCTATCCCCGCCTCGCGCTCTCCGGAGAGCTCGGCCGTTACGCCGGCTTTTATCTGCGGGGCGAGCTGGATAGCAGCACCTCGGATATCCCGATCCTGCTCGACGCGAAAATTGACCTCAAGCCCCTCTCCTTCCTCACCGTCTCCGCGGGCCGGTTCCTGCCCGCCTGGACGCTTTACCTGCCGGCCGACATTCACAACCTGGACACCCTGCGCTATCCCCTGATGGTGGACCCCCAGACCGCCACCTTCAACCCCGGCCGCCAGACCGGGGCGGACCTCGCCTTCCATTTCGGCGGCAGCGTGGACTTGCACGCCGGCGTGTTCAACGGCCTTGACCGGCCCGACAACTTCAGCGACAACGATGACAAGAAGGACTACCTGATCTCCCTGGAGGCCCGCCTCCGCGAACACTCGCGCCTGGTGGCGGGCTACTACGCGGGCGACTTCCACGTGGACGAGGTGACGCTGGCGCCGGGGGAATCGGTGACCCTGCCTTCGGGTCAGACCCTCACCAACACCACCAACAACCCGCTCAATGTGGGCGGCAACAACGTTCATCATTCCAGCTTTGATTTCGGCTTGGCCGGGAACCTGGCCCAGGACCGGGTCCGGGTGCGGGCGGAGTATCTGCACCATCAGTCGGAAAGTGGGGGCAGCACCCTGGTCAAGAGCCTGGGCTACCTGCTCCACCTGGGCGTGGTCCCGATCCCGCGGATCGAGCTCTTGGGCCGCTATGAATTTCTGGACCCGGACACCGGGACCGCTCGCAACGAGCTGGCCTGGACCACGGTCGGCCTGAACCTGGGGATCAACGACCATGCCCGCGCCTCGGTCAACTATATTTTTAAGTATGAGAGCGGCGTCTGGGTGAAGCAGGGCGGGAACCGCGCTCATAACGACGAGCTGCTGGCCGGGATTACGCTCTGGTGGTGATGAACCCACCCTTCTCCAAACTGAAGGGCGGGCTATTCTATTTCTTGCCTGAGCTTCTTACGCTTTAAAAAGCGCCCAGCTATCGAGGAGGGATCAAGGATGAAACAAATGGCGTCTCTGCGTCGGGCATCCCGCCATCGCCGCTTGCTCATGCTCACACTGCTGCTGGTCGTGTTTGTGGCCGGCTGCTCGAACCTGATTTACTTGACCGGGCAGAAAGCCATTCCGCTCGGTCCGGCCGGGGAACAGGAACGGACCCCCATCTATCGCTACGGCGAATGGACCATCGCCCGCGCCTCCATGCACAACCATACCACCTTCAGCGACGGGGTGCGCACGCCCGAGGATCTCCTGGAGCTCGCCCGCCGGGAGGGCATCGCCGTGCTGGCTTATAACGACCACCGCGAGGGCGGGATCAAGATCAAGCACGGCCCCCGCATCCCGGTGAACGGCATCGAGCGCAAGGGCGTCGGCTACAACGTCTATTTCGACCGCCTGCGCCCGTTCCGCGACCAGAGCCGGGATCTCCTGGTGCTGATCGGGGCGGAGGTCAACCCCTTCCTGTATAACTTCGGCAAGGTGCCTTACCTCAACATCGCCTACCAGAACCGCCATCTCACCGTTTACGGGATTGACGACCCCCAGGTCTTCTGGGAAATGCCGGTCTGGCGGGAGGTGGACCCGAGCCCGCCCATGCCCTACCAGGACCTGTCCCCTTTCCAGGAGTTCATTGACTATATCCACAGGAACGGCGGGATCGTGATGACCGCGCACGTGGAGTCGCAGCAGGACGACTGGGTGGGGCCGGTGCATTTCTTTGACCAGCCGCCGATCAACCACATCCACGACCTCCGGCACCTGGACGGCTTCTCCATCCTGCCCGAGGCCTACCACGCCCTGGCCGGCGGGGCCGGCGGCATCTGGGACACCACCTTGCTTGAATACCTGATGGGCATGCGCGACCAGGCGCCCTGGTGCATGGGCGACGCCGACTACCACGGCCCGGAAGGCGGGCTCACCTGGTCCACCACCCTCTTTTACCTGCATGAATTCACGCCCGAGGACGTTTACGCCGCGATCCGGGAAGGCCGGATGGTGGCGCTGATGGGGAAAAGCTTCCAGGACTCCTACGTCGCCGAGTTCTCGGTCAGCGAGCCCGGCAAGGCCCCGGCCAACCCGATCATGTTCGCGCAAACCCTGACCGTGTCCTCGCCGCCGGTGATCCGCTTCCGCCTGGACCACGAACTCCCGGACGTCCGCACCCGGCTGATCCGCAACGGCTTAGTGATCCTGGAAAAGGAAGGGTCCTCCCTGGAATACACGGACGCGGAGATGGTTCAGCAGAAGATGCCGGCTTATTACCGGGTGGAAGTAGTGGGCCCGGTCCTGCCCGAGGATGAAGCCCACCGCCGGCCGCCGGAGCGGGAGAGCGAGCTGTTTACCAACCCGATCTTTGTGAAGTTCTGAGCGAAATGGGGCGATCAGGCAAGCTCAACGGCGCCGCTTTGGCGGCGTTCGCGGCAGCGCCGGGTTAGCTAGGCTTTTTCGAGGCACGCGCGGCGCGGTGGGCGGTGATAAAGCCCACGGCATCCGTGACCGCGTGAGCGATCATGCACGCCGCCAGGTCCTGGGTCCCAATGTAGAACAGCGCCATTAAGCCACCGGACACGAAGAAGGTGGCCACCGGACCCCTCCCCCACATCGGCCAATGCAGCAAAGCGAAAACGGTCGTTGAGATCAGGCCCGCCCACCAATAGCTGCCCGTGAGGGATGCCAGCCGCTCGATCGCATAACCACGGTAAAGCGTTTCCTCCACCACGCCGGCGCTCAGCGCCGCAAAAAGCAAGAACCCGACCGGCATCGTGACCATTTTGGCCAGGCCGCCTTCGAAGCCGGGAGCGCCCATTTTTTTGATCATCCAATAGAGGAAAGGCGCCACCACCCGAATGAACAACAGTGCCAGGAGAAGCCCCAGGACCACGGATTGCCACCTCAGCCGGAGACCGATGGACGATAAGGGCAGCTCTTCCCTAAAGACCACGATGGCCACTATCGCTCCGGCGAGGATCCACAAGAAAAGCAGCTCGAACATCCGCGTCGCGAAACGCTCGGGCTTGCCCAGGAGCTTGTGCGCGGGCGTGAACAAGAGAGCCGGCCCGAACAGCGCGAGGCACAAGCCGACAGTCGTTGCCAAGTAGCTCGGGTGAATCATCTTCCCGGTTGCCTGACCTGTTCTTTAGGAGGGGGGCTTGCCCGCCCTTTTCTTGGGCGCAGCCTTACCGGTCATAGACCAGTAACCGCCTTCCACGCCAACCCGACCAGATAAAGTTGAAGGGATACTAATCTTGACCTTCCCGGAGATAGCCGAATACTCCCCGCGGGATCGGGATCGCCGGCCGCTGCTCAGGCGGGATCTCCTCCAGGCTTTTGCTCGCCGCTTGGGCTTCATCCGTGCCGGGGTAGGTCGCAATCAGCTCGCGCCACAGGGTCTGGGCCATGGCTCCGCACAGCTCGGCCCGAGCCTGGTGGTGCCACGGCGCTTCCTCGGAATAGCGCTCGGCCAAGGCCTGGTAGCGCCGCGCCATTTCCAAGAGAACATGGCCGCGGCGGTCGCTGAAAGGATAGGTCTCTAAGAAATTTTCGTATTGCCGGATTTCAAAGGCCGGGCAGGCCGGGTCCTCGCCCCACTCGTAGCAAAAGCCGTCCTCCAAAAACAGGAGCGCCGCGTCATCGGCCCGGGCGCTTTGCGGATAGCGCCTCAGCAACTCCTCGAAAAAAAACTTCGGATGCTGATTTTTCCGAAGCAGACCTTTGGCTAAAAGCTCCCGGCTTTTTTCCTGCCAGCGGACCTGGCCCCATTGAAAGAGGGTGGCCGCGGCCTTTTCCAAGCCCGAGGCGTAATCTCCCCGGCCCGCTTCTTGCTCGGAGTTTGTGGCCCGGCTCAGCCACTCCAGGGCCGCTTGGTCCTGGCTTTCCTGAAAGGCAAGCTGGGCGCGTTCATAAAAAAGGCCGGCGTCGTTCGGGCTGGCCGCCGCCACGGGCCCGGCCAAGAGGAAGGTCAAGAGGATTAACATGCGCGAGAGTCGGTGGTTATTTTGAGGTAGTGCCGGCGGTGCTGTTTTTCTTGGTCTCGGTCTCGGTCTTGGTCTTTGACGTCTCGGAAGCCGTGGTCGTCTCGCCGGCCGGCTCGGTCACTTCTTTCTTGCCCCTGCCCTTGCCTTTGCCGTTGCCTCTTCCATAATCAGTAGCATACCAGCCCGTTCCCTTGAGCTGGAACGAGGTCTGGCTGATTAGTCTATGGACCTTACCCCGACAATGGGGGCATCTGCTCAGAGGCGATTCGATGATCCGCTGGTTGACTTCAATGACGCCACACTTGTTGCATTCATATTCATAAATGGGCATTACCGATCCTCCACCCGCTTATTGAGCGTTAGCACTCTACCATGAATAGTGCTAAGAAGCAAGCATTAACAATATAAGCATCGTCTGGACATTTGTCAAGGATTTAAGCTAGTTACCTCGCTGGTCCAGGCGAAAATAGGAGCATGGCAATGGCCGCTCTACGGAATCCCGGATCAAGGGCGATTGGCCGAGCGCAATGTTTTAACTTTTACTTTTAAAATCAATTATTTGTATGAGTAGCCTGGAAGAGCCGCCCGGCTTTTATTCCCTCTGGTGGCATGGTTCCAAATCCTCTCCCAGGATAAAGTTGTCCACCGCGCAGTTGAACTCCACCGGCTTTTGCATGGGCGGGGTATGGCCGCCCTCATGGACCAGGTACCGGGCGGTCTCTGGTATTTGAGAAGCGAAAACATCCATGGTCTCGGGCTTGACCAGGGTATCATCGTCTCCCCAGATCAGCAGCGTGGGAGCGGAAATGTGGTGCAGATCTTCTCGCAGCGGCGTCCGGGCCACGCTCTTGATGGACTGGCTGAGCGCCTTCATGTAAGGCCGCTCCTCCACCGTGCCCCGGAAACTCAGGGCAAAAGCATTCCGCGCCTGGTCCTTGGGGTCCGTGCCCTGATACTGGTCGCCCATGCTTTTGAAAAACAGGTGCACGGCTCCGGGGCTGGCAAAGGGGATGAGCAGACTCAGGGCGCCCAATTTTCCGGCCCCGGCCGAATCAGAGAGCACGAGCTTTTCCACCCGCTCGGGGTAATGGATGGCCGCGTAAGCCGCGATCTGGCCGCCCATGGAGTTGCCCACCAGCGCCGCCCGCTCGATCCCGCGCTGCTCCATCAGCCCCACCACCACCCGGGCGAAAAGATCAATCGAGCAGTGCACCTCTTCGCCCCGCGCGGACCGGCCGTGGCCGGGGTTATCCAGGACCAGCACGTGATAATTCTTTGCGAAATACTCGAACTGGTCCCACCAGTTTTGGATGTCCCCGCTGAAGCCGTGCACGAACACCACCGCCGCCGGGTTCGCTTCGCCCGCCTCGAGGTAAGCCACCCGCACGCCTTCCACTTCTGCATAGCTTTCCGGCGCGAAATAAGGCGGCGGGTTCCACGGCTTAAGCTCCTTCCTGCCCGCGCAGCCCGCAAGCACCAACCCGGCTGCCGCCAGGACGAGAACGGATGCTCCGAACTTCATTTTTTACCCCCTTCAGTTTAAGAGACGATGAAACGCGCCACCGCATCATGATCGAATGTAAAATGTAAAGACCTGACCCCCATGAACGCCCCTTGGCCGTCGGACCCCGGGAAAGCCCTGCGGACCAGGATCAGTTTACGATTCCCGCCGGATTTATTCAACCTCTTGGGGCAACCGCGGTCGGCAAGAAATTTTTTGACTAGCCCGGCATTGTGTTAGAATGGAATCATCCCCGCCAGGAAAGGATAGGGAAGGATGAATCCGGTTTTTCAGAACCAGCCGGGCAAAACCCTGCTGATGATGGGCAACGAGGCCATCGCCCGCGGCGCGATCGAGGCGGGCGTGGACTACACCGCCTCCTACCCGGGCTCGCCGGCCTCGGAGATCCAGGAAATCCTGGCCCGGGCCGCGGCGATCTTCGGGCACCACGCGGAATGGTCGGTGAACGAGAAAGTGGCGCTGGAGAGCTGCTGCGGGGCCAGCTTTGCCGGGCTTCGCGCCCTGAGCGCCATGAAGCAGAACGGGCTCAACGTGGTGGCCGACGTGATCAACACCGTCAACCTCTCCGGCTCCAAGGGCGGCCTGGTCCTGGTGGTGGCCGACGACCCCCAGGCCCACTCCTCCACCAACGAGATGGACTCGCGCTCCTACTCCCGCTTCGCCGACCTGCCCCTGCTCGAGCCTTCCACCACCCAGGAAGCCAAGGACATGGTCAAGTTCGCCTTCTCCCTGTCCGAGCGCAACAAGCTCCTCTGTCTGGTCCGCAGCGTCACCCGCATCTCCCATGCCCGCGGCAACGTCACCCTGGGCGAGATCGAGCCGCGCAATCGCAAGCCCCAGATGGGGCTCTTCGACCGCTTCATCGCCCATCCGATCCTGCATCCGCTCTTGCACAGCAAACTCAAGGCCATCCAGAACGAGTTCGAGAATTCGCCCTTTAACTCTTACCAGGGGCCGGAGGATGCCCGCATCCTGATCATCACCTCGGGCGCGAGCGTGCTCTATTCCTGGGAAGCGGTGCGGGCGCTTAACCTCTCGGACCGGGTCGGGATCCTCAAGCTGGGCACCACCTGGCCCATGCCCGCGAAGCTGGTGCTCAAGCACCTGGAGCACGCGAGCGACGTGATCCTCGTCGAGGAAGTGGACCCCTTCCTGGAAGAGAACGTGAAGGTGATCGCGGCCGGCGCCACCTTCGATGAATTGCAGGTGCCGCGTTTCTACGGCAAGTATTCCGGCCACGTCACCAACAAGCGCGGCCCGGCCATCGGCGAGATGGACACCAATGTGGTCGCTGACGCGCTCCAGAAAGTCACCGGCGTGGGCAAAGCTCCGCGAGCGCCCAAATACCAGGAAGCGGCCAAGACCCTGTCCGGCTTTGGGCTCCCCGGCCGCGAGTGGGCCTTTTGCGCCGGCTGCCCCCACCGGGCCAGCTTCTGGGTGATGAAGACCGCGCTGAAATTGGACGGCCGCGACGGGGTGGTGATCGGCGACATCGGCTGCTACTCCATGGGCGTCTCCCGCACGGGTTATAGTTTGAGCCGCACCCTCCAGTGCATGGGCGCCGGCATCGGCTTTTCCAACGGCCTGGGCCAGATCAAGGAATTCAAGCAGCCGGTGATCGCCCTGGCCGGCGATTCCACCTTTTACCACTCCTGCCTGCCCGGCCTGGTCAACGCCAAATACAACGGCTCGAAATTCACTTTTGTGGTGCTCGACAACTCGGCCACCTCCATGACCGGGTTCCAGCCCCATCCGGGCACGGGCAAGAACGCGCTGGGCGAGACGGTGGAGCCGATCCCGATCGAGAAGGTCTGCCAGGGCCTGGGCGTGCCGGTGGAGGAGGTGGACCCGTTTGAGTTCGGCGAGGCGGTGGACAAGCTCTGCGATACCCTGGAGGGAGGCGAGCTCAAGGTCCTCATCTTCCGGCACAAGTGCGCCCTGGTCGCGGGTAGAGAGCGGGAGGCGGAGTTGCCCCGGGTCTTTGTGGACCCGGAGGTCTGCGTGGGCGACGCCTGCGGCTGCATGCGCCTTTGCTCGCGGGTGTTCGGCTGCCCGGGCCTGATCTGGGACCAGGTCCACGGCCGGGCCCTGGTTGACGAGGTGGTCTGCACCCGCTGCGGGCTCTGCGTCCACGTCTGCCTCCAGGGAGCGATCAAGCTGGACCTGAAGACCGGCAAGAGCGAAGAGCCCGGCAAGCGGCCGGAAGCCAGCGGCGATGAGAAGAGAGCGACTTGATTCGGAACTGGCGAAGCTAATTTACTGAAGGAGAAGTCATGCCGTCTTTAAACAAAGACCCTCTCAACCTCATCATCACCGGCGTGGGCGGCCAGGGGAAGGAGCGCGGGAATGGTTGAGCTCAAAGAGATAGAGTCCTTGAGCAAACGGATTGTGAAGGAATTTAATCCGGAACGGATCATTCTTTTCGGTTCCTATGCCTATGGCAAGCCGGGGCCGGATTCGGACGTGGACTTGTTGGTGATCCTGCCTTTTGAAGGAAGAAATTTTTGGAAATCTTTGGAGATTCTCAACCGGGTGAATCCGAGCTTTCCCCTGGAACTCCTGGCGCGCCGGCCCGAGGATACCTCCCGTCGCTATTCGGAGGGAGACCCCTTAATCCGGGAAGCGCTTGACCGGGGTAAGGTGCTTTATGAACGAAACGGTTAAAGAATGGATTGCTAAGGCCGAGGCGGATTTCGCCACCGCCAGCCGGGAGTTAAGGGCCGAGGGAAAGCTCAATTACGATGCGGTATGTTTTCATGCTCAGCAGTGCATCGAGAAGTTGATGAAGGGATTTCTCATTCATTTCGGAGCGGTTCCTCCCAAGAGCCATGATCTGGTGCAACTGAGTCAGCTTGTTTCTCAAGCGAGCCCAAAGTGGTCCTGGCCTTTAAATGAACTCCGCTTCTTGACCCGCGCGGCCGTGGATTTTCGTTACCCCGGCGAATCCGCGGACCGGGAAGAGGCCCAGGGCGCTTTGGATATCGCCAGCCGCATGAGAGAAAAATTGCTTGCTTTATTCAAAGCGCCTCTTTAGACCAGAAAGGAAATCAAGATGGCACTTGCCAAAGACCCCCTCAACCTCATCATCACCGGCGTGGGCGGGCAGGGGAACATTTTAGCCAGCCAGATCACGGCCGCGGCCGGGATCAGCCAGAAGCTCTTCGCATCGATCGGCGAGACCTACGGCGCTTCCCAGCGCGGCGGCTCGGTGATGAGCCACGTCCGCTTCTCTTGCTCATTCCAATACGGCCCCCTCATCCCCGAGGGCGAGGCCGACGTGATCCTGGGCTTCGAGCCGCTGGAGACGCTCCGGGTGCTGGTGGACTTCGGGAACGAGAACACCCACGTCATCTTCAACGACCGGCCCAACTACCCGATCGGGGTGCTCACCGGCCAGCAGAAATACCCGGAGATGGACGTGATCCTGGGCAAGATCCGGGAGCTCGCGGCCTCGGCCAAAGTGGTCAAGGCCACGGACCTGGCCCAGGAACTGGGCACCCTGGTGGCCCAGAACGTGGTCATGGTCGGCGCGCTCGCCGCCTCCGAGCTGCTCCCCATCCCGGAGCCGGCCTTCGAGCAGACCATCGCCGAGATCTTCGAGGACCCCAAGAAGCGGGAATTCAACCTGCAGGCCTTCCGCCTGGGCCTCCGCGGCTTCCAGCAAGGCCAGAGCCTCTAAAATTCTTACCACAAGGGCACAAAGACCCGAAGAAAGAAGAAGAACTATTTCATCATTCATAATTCAGAATTTAGAATTGAATAGGGGGCCGAACATGGCGGGCCGCTTCTCTCTGCGCTTGAGTCTCTTTGCTCCTCTCTTGCTTTCCTTCCTCGCGATGCCGCTGCCGCTCAAGTCCAAGCCGGCGGACACCCCCTACAAGGTTTACGTCATCCTCGGCTTCCACACCAGCTTCTATCACTCCTGGCGCGGCGACACCCCGGACGAGGCCGGGTTCGGCACCGACATCCGGGTGGTGCGCGAGATCCTGAAGATGCTCAACCAGGCCAACGCCGCAGGGCTCCAGGCTAAAGGCTACTGGGATTTTGACAATTACTGGACCTTTGAGCAAATCATTCCTGAATACGCGCCCGACATCATCACCGGCATCCGGGAGCGGGTCGAGTCGGGCCAGGACGAGGTGCTGCCCGGTCCTTACAACAACGGGGCCAATCACGCCGCGACCGAGGACGAGTTCCGGACCGCGGTGGCCTATGCCCTGGAAAACCCTTTCGGCTCGGGCGCAAAGCAGCTCTTCGGCCGGGTCACGCCTATTTACCGCAGCCAGGAGAGCATGTACACCACCGGCCAGAACCGGATCTTCCTGGAAGAGGGCATCCAGGGCCACATCCTGTATTATTCCAGCATCCCCTTTGACACCATCAGCGCCTTTATCCCGGCGCTGCCGGCGGAGCAGCGATATAACCCGCTGTGGTTCCGGAGCGTGCCCGAGGAAAAGCCGATTGTTCTTTTCCCCGCGGTCTCGCCCGGCGACGTGGTCAACTACATCTCCCTGGAGCGCTGGCTGCTCGATCTCCACCAGCTCCAGACCTCCGGCCAGGTCAAGTCCGATCTCATGCTCCACATCAACTTCGACGCCGACGCCGAGACCTGGATTCCGATTGACCTGCCCAAGGGCCTGGGCTGGGTGGCCAATACCGGCGGGCTGATCGAGTATATCCACGCGGTCAACAAGTATCCCTGGGCCGAGTTCTCCATTCCGGGCGCCTATCTCAAGGACCACCCGCCCCGGGCCGAGGTGCTGGTGCGGCAAGACCTGGCCGACGGCGCCTTTGACGGCAACTACTCCTGGGCCGAAAAGTTCGCGAGCCTTCTCAACTGGACCCGGCTCGAGCAGTCGCGCCTCCATTCTTACCGGGCCGCGGCCCTGGCCGAGCGGGTTCCCCAGACGCTGGCCGCGGAGATAGACCAAAAGCTGTGGGTCGGAATTGACTCTTCGTTTTTCCAGCGCTTGATCGGGCTGACCACTACTCACTTCGGCATGAGCACGCCGATCATCAACGAGGAGCGTCAGGCCAAGGCCGAGCTGATCCTGGGCCGGGCGCGCGACCTCGCCGCGGCCGCGGAGCGGGATGCCGCAGAGGCGGTGCGCAAGCAATTCCAAGGGAAGGGCGAGGCGCTTTACGAGTTCGAGATCTACAACTATGCGCGGGGCAAGAAGGTGGCGCCTAAGCCGGCGCGATCGGTCGTGCGCCTGCCGGTGGTCTTGCCGCAAGGGGTGGAAGGAGTTCGGGTAAAGACCATAGAGGGCGCGCCGGTGCCGGCATCTTTGGTGAACGTAAAGAACCTGCTGGATGGAACCCGGGCCGGGGAGATATGGTTCGTGGCCGAGCTCGGTCCGGAAGAGCATCGCGTCTATCGGGTCGAGGCAACCAGCGGGGGCGCCGGCTCGAGGCGACTGGAGTCGCTTCAGAATAGCTGGCTCGACCTTCGTTTGTCGGAGAGCACCGGCATCTCCTCGCTCAAGTTCCAGGGCCAAGAAGTCGGCGGCAGCGATTTTCTCCAACCCTTCATCACCTACCGCACCGGCAAAAAGCCGGAGAGCTATTTTGCCTCGGACTATTCCTGGGCCGATCTTGCTTCCGAGAGTTGGCTTGGCCTCCGCCGCGCCCGCCTGCAAGCCAAGATTCCGATGGACACGCAGAGCGGCCGCTTCGAGAGCGAGCTGAATTACACCTTCACCTTGTTCGGCGACCTGCCTTACCTTTTGGCCGACGTGGAAGTGCACTACGCCTACACTCCGCCCCGGGACATCATCCACACGGTCCAGCAAAAGCTCCGGCGCCTCTTGGACCTGCGCTGGATCGAGGTCGCGCCCTTCCAGCTCAACCCGGCCATCTTCGCCCCGGCGGATAAGCCACTCCGGGTCTGGAAGCACAACTACCTCGGCATCACCTCCTATTACGACCTCAACTACGGCCGGATCAACCCCCACAACAAGGACCTGGACAGCTTCAACCACCAGGTCACCGCCGGCTGGGTCGCTGCCAGCAATGGCCAGACCGGGCTCCTCTTGGGCGAGAATGCGGAAGTGCTCGCGAGCCTGGCCTTCTGTCCGATGCGGCTGCGCGAGGTCAAGGGCGTCCAGCGCCTTTCGCTCAACCCCTTCGGCTCTTACTTCGGCCGCCAGCTCGATTACTCCCACCTCGGCGGCAACGGCGTGGGCACCGGCATGGCCACCCTGGCCAGCGGCTCGCTCAAGCCCAGCGCGCCTTCGTATAACGGCGAGGTCGAAAAGTTCTCGCTGCTGATCGCGCCCTATGCCGGCGATGCGCCGCCTCAGGCATTGCAGGACAGCGCCGAGGCGTTCTTCTATCCTTTCGGGGTGGTTTTTCTGAAGACCCCGGCTGGAATCGAGGCGGTGGTTCCGGAGGACCTGCGCGCGCTGATCGCGGCTAAGGAAAAAGCGGAGCGGATGAAAAGCGACGCGCCCTTGCCACCGGCCACCGCGTTCCTGGCCAGCCCCTCGGAAGCGGCGGCGGACCTGGTCTGGGACGAGCCGCGCGACGATAGGGTCGTCGGCTATGAGGTCCGCTGGAAAGAGAAGTCAGCCGGCGAGTGGCAGAGCGTGAAGATCAGCCCCTGTCACCGGCATCATGTCGGGGACTTGAAAAACGACCTGGCCTATGGTTTCCAGGTGCGCGTTTTAGCCGAGGGGAGAGAGTCGGAGTGGACGAAGGAGGCGGAGTGCGTGCCCGGCCCGGTCAAGACCGTGTCCATGTTCTCCGCCGCCTCCGGCGCTTCGCCCGGCCTGATCCTCAAGACCGTCTATTACATCCTGGTGGACGCGCTGACCACGCCATGAAAGGCATTAGGCGTTAGGCGTTAGGCATTAGACCTTATGGTTTTAGGCTTCAGCTACGATCAACTATCAATTCTGTATAAGTATCTTCCTCCAAAGCCTAATGTCTAAAGCCTGATGCCTCTCGTCACTCGGCACTATTTCAGATACTTGCCTAGGATGATCTTGAGGTCCTTCTTCACTTTGGCCGGGATGACCTTGGGGTCGGTGATGACGGCGTATTGCATGGCGCTCGCGCAGGCGCAGGCGCGCTGCTTGGGCAGTTGGGTGATGGCCTCTTTCACGATCCGGCGGTAAGTCTCCACGTTCTTCTTCATGCCTTCGAGCACCATCTCGATGGTGACGTCGGCTTCGGTCTCGTGCCAGCAATCGTAGTCGGTGACCAGCGCCAGCGAGGCGTAGCAGATCTCGGCCTCCCGGGCCAGCTTGGCCTCGGTCAGGTTGGTCATGCCGATCACGTCCGCGCCCAGGCCCTTGTAAAAGAAGCTCTCGGCGCGGGTGGAGAGGTGCGGGCCTTCCATGCAGACGTAGGTGCCGCCCATTTTCATGGGTGCGCCCACCGATTTCCCGGCCCGATAGAGCACCCGGCTCAGCTCCGGGCAGACCGGGTCGGCAAAAGAGGGATGGCCGGCGATGCCGTGGCCGAGGAAGGTGGACTGGCGCAGGCGGGTGCGGTCGAGGAACTGGTCAATCACCACGATCGTTCCCGGGGCCAGCTCGTCCTTGAAGCTGCCGCAGGTGCCGGAGGCGATGAGATACTCGACTCCCAGCTTCTTCAAACCCCAGAGGTTGGCGCGGTAGTTGATCTCGCTGGGTAAGAGCCGGTGGCCGAGGCCGTGGCGGGGCAGGAAGACCATCTTCACGCCCTTGAGCCGGCCGATGATGAAGGCGTCGGAGGGGTCGCCGAAGGGCGTCTTCATCCGCACCCGGCGCTCGACCTTGAGCTCCTTCATCTCGTAAAGCCCGCTGCCGCCGATCACGCCGACCACGCGTTCCGCCATGATCCTCTCCTTGAAGTGTTGCGGCTGCCCCCAGCCGCAGATCAGATTTTGACCACTTTGACCGTGGGACCGGGGCTCATCACGATCGGCTCCTCGGTGTCGTAAAGCTCGCCGTCAATCGTGTAGCGGAACCGGTCCTGCTTGGGGCGGATCTCGGCCCGCTGGGCCAGGCGCGAGAAAAAATCCGGATGAACAATATCTTTGCCCTGGTGGAGAAGGTGCAGCCGCCGGACCACGCCTATCGGAGGAATTTTGGTGGCCACAAAATGAAAACGGCCGGGCTGGTCATACGCCCGCGGCGTGGGCTTGAAGCCCAGCCCGATCTCCACGATGCTGCAGCCCAGGATAGCGGTGAACTCTTCAAACGGAACTTTCTCGCCATCCACCACCACCTCGGCCTGGGCCAGGGCAAACAGCTTCTTCACGTATTCGGTCCGGCCAATGACCGAGAGCACCGCCTTCGCCACCACTTTGGCGCCCTCGATCGGGCCGGTGTTGGTGCCGGAGTAGTAGGCTTCCAGGAAATTGGTGGCCAGGCCGGCGCCGGTCATGAACCCGTACTTGCCGTTGAGGCAGACCAGGGGCTGATCCAAAAGCTCAAAACTCTCGCCCCGCCGGTAGCACTCCGCGGCCTTGGCGCAGATCTCCAGGGTGGCGCCCTTGAGCTTGAGCGAGGTGGACATGGTGTTCATGGTCCCGCCCCGCAGCGACATCAGCTTGGGCAGGGGCTTATCGCCATAGACCTGGATGAACGCGGTGAGGGTGAGATGGAGCGTGCCGTCGCCGCCGTTGACCGCGATGATCTCGATCCCGTCCTGCAAAAACTTCTCGGCCACCCCGGGCAGCTCGTTGATGTTGCGGGTCTCGACCACGATCCCTTCGTTGCCCAGGATGCGGCGCAGTCTCTCGGCCACCCGCGGCCGCTTGAGGTTGCCCCGGGCAAAGGGGTTATGGATAATGCCGATTCCGGGCATAGGCAAAACCATAGCGCACGTCTCACTGCCGGTCAAGCACCAAGTTGTGCAAAGCCCGGCAAACCGTCTATAATGGCCGGGATGAGCGCCACCCTCCTGATCGCGCTGCACTCCCACCAGCCGGTGGGCAATTTCGGTTCGGTCTTCGCGCGCGCCTTCCGCGACTGCTACGCGCCCCTGCTGGAAATGCTGGCCGCCCATCCCGGCGTGCGCCTGGCCTACCACCATTCCGGCTGCCTGCTGGAATGGATCGAGGAGCACGAGCCGCGCTACCTGGACCAACTGCGCGCCCTGGTCGAGCGCGGCCAGGTCGAGGTGCTGGGCGGCGGTTATTGGGAGCCGATCCTGCCCGCTATCCCCGAGCGCGACGCCGAAAATCAGCTTAAGCTCTTCTCCGACTACCTGGAGCGGCGCCTGGGACAGCGGCCTTCGGGTTTCTGGCTGACCGAGCGGGTATGGGACCCCTCCCTGCCCCGGGCGCTCCGCGGCCTCGACCTCTCTTATACATTGGTGGATGACTCCCACTTCCGCTACGCCGGCTTCCGGCCCGAGGACATCTGGGGCCATTTCCTCACCGAACGCGAAGGCCACTCGCTCAACCTTTTCCCGATAGACCAGACCCTTCGCTACCTCATCCCCTTCCGCGAGCCTTCGCAAACGCTCGAATACCTCCGCCGGCGGGCCGATGCCATCCCCGGCTTTGTCGCCACTTACGGCGACGACGGAGAAAAGTTCGGCGTCTGGCCCGAGACCCACGAATGGGTCTTCGGCAAGGGCTGGCTCAAGCGCTTCTTCACCGCCCTGGAGGAAAACCAGGACTGGCTCAAGCTCCTCACCTTCCGCGAATACCTGAAGCAGGCGGCCCCCCGCGGCCGGGTCTATCTCCCCCTCGCCAGCTACGAGGAGATGATGGAATGGGCGCTCCCGGCCGAGATGATCCCGGCTTTTGAAAATTTCATGCAGGAGCTGAAGGCGCAGAACCGCTGGGGCGAGCTGATGCCCTTTGTCCGCGGCGGGCACTGGGCCAACTTCCTGGCCAAGTACCCGGAAGCCAACCTCATGCACAAGCGCATGCTGCGGGTGAGCGACAAGCTCGACCGGGCACGCTCCAAGCGCCGGCTCGAGCCGGCGCGCCGGCACCTCTTCCGCGGCCAGTGCAACTGCGCCTACTGGCACGGCGTCTTCGGCGGGCTCTACCTCAACTACCTCCGCCACGCGGTTTACGAGCAACTGATCGCCGCCGACCGCCTGATCGAGGCCGCGGCCCGGGGTCCGGGCGACTGGCTGGCTTGCGAGCAGGCGGACCTGGATTGCGACGGCGCCCCGGAAGTCCTGGTGGAATCGGCCCGGCTGAGCGCCTATTTCCATCCCCGCCAAGGCGGCGGGCTGATGGCCCTCGAATACCGGCCCAAGAATTTTTCGGTGAGCAACGTGCTCGGCCGGCGGCAAGAGGGATACCATGCCAAGCTCGCCTCGGCCGTCGGTCCGGGGACCGAGGCCGGTCACAAGAGCATCCACGAGCTGGTCAAGGCCAAGGAGCCCGGCCTGAAAAAATTCCTGGTTTATGACCGCCTGCCCCGCTATAGCTTCCTCGACCATTTCCTGCCCCAGGGGCTTTCGCTCGCCGAGTTCCGGGAGGAGCGGTTCAACGAGGTCGGCGACTTTGCCGGCAAGCCCTACGCAGTCAAGCAGGTCCAATTCCGGGCCGCTTCCGGCAAGCTCATCCTGGCACGGGAAGCGGCGATCTGGTCCGCCGGCCGGGAAACACTCCTTCGCCTGGAAAAAACTTTTTCCTTTTCCAAAAACCGCAACGGGTTTCTGGCCAATTACCAGTTGACCAACCTGGGAGAAGCCGCGATCAAGGCGAGCTTCGGGATCGAGTTCAACCTCACGCTCCTGGCCGGCCAGGCCGACGACCGCTACTATCGGATCAACGGCCAGGTTCCCTCTCCGGCCAACCTGGCCTCAGAGGGCGAGACCGCGAAAGCGAAAAAAGTGGAGCTGGTGGACCGGGCCTTTGGCTTCCAGATTTCGCTCGCGCTCAAGCCTCCCGCCCGGTTGTGGCGCTTCCCGGTGGAGACCGTGTCCCAGTCGGAGGACGGCTTTGAGCGCACTTACCAGGGCTCCTGCCTGCTCCTGAGCTGGCCCCTCGAACTTGCCCGGCACCGGTCCCGGAATTGGGAGATTCACCTTGAGTTCCGGCAGCTCTGACACCGTGGCCCCCTCCCCTGCCGCCGGCATCCTCAAAGTTATGCGCCTGGTTCTGCCCTGGATCGGCTCGGCCCTGCTGCTCTACTGGGTCGGCCGGCACGTGGACCTGGTTCAAGTCCGACAAGTCTTCCGTCAAATCCCCTTGTCAACCTTTGCCCTGCTCTGGTTCCCGCCCGAGGCGCTGATCTTTGTCCTCAACGTCTTGAGCTTCAAGCTGCTCCTGGACTGGTTCATCAAGCCGATCACCTTCCGCGAGCTCTGGGGCCCGGTCGCGGCCACTTATCTTTTGGGCATGATCAATCCCCTGCTCGGCCTGGGCGGGGTGCTGGTTTACCTCAACCGCAAAAAGGGAACTGCCGCCATTGACCTGGGCGGCGCCATGCTCTTCCTGGCCGCGGTGGACATGTTCTTCTTCCTGATCCTGATCGCCATCGGCCTCTTCTACCTGGACGAACTGCCCCAGGGCGAAGTCCCGGCTGCGGCGGTGCGCTTCCTGAGCGTCAGCACGTTGTTGGGGATCGGCTTTTATGCCTATTTCTACCTGTTCTGGATCCGCAAGTTCGATTTTGGAGTGCTCGGGTTCCAGCGCCAGGTCAAGGCTTTTGCGCCCTTCACCGTGGCGCGGCTTTGGCATTACGGCCTCTATCTCCTGGTGCGGACCGTGTTCTTCCTGAATTTTTTCGTCCGCCAATACCTGGTCATGCGCTGCTGTTTCCAGGTGGATTTTCCCTTCGGCCGCTACTTCGGCCTGGTGCCCCTGGCCAACGCCCTGGGCGCCCTCCCGGTCAGCGTGGCCGGTTACGGTTCGACCCAGGTGGTCTGGCTGGAATTCTTCCGCGAATACGTGAACGAGCCCCTGCTCGTGGCCCTGACCCTGACCCTCAACTCCGCCTACACCCTGAACGCGCTCATCATCGGCCTGATCGGCCTGGCCAAGATCGCCTGGGACGTCCACCAGGCCCACAAAGGAGCCTCGGCCTGATGCGCGTGGGCATCACCACCACTGTGCCGGTGGAAGTCATCCTGGCCGGCGGACACACCCCGGTGGACCTCAACAACCTCTTCATCACCCATCCGGAGCGCGACGAGCTGATCGCCCGGGCCGAGCAGGACGGCTTCCCGGCCAACCTCTGCGCCTGGATCAAAGGCATTTACGGCGCGGTGATAAGCGAGGGCATTGACGAGGTGATCGGGGTGACCCGGGGCGATTGCTCTTCTACCGAGAAGCTCCTGGAGGTGCTGCGGCTCAAGGGGTTGCGCACCGTGCCCTTCGCTTATCCGGCCGACCGGGACCGGGGTGTTTTGACTATCGAGATTGAGCGGCTTAGCCGGCATTACGGGGCAAGCTCAAAGGCGGTCGCCGGTATGCGCGACCGGCTGCATCGCCTCCGGCAAAAGCTCTCCCGCCTGGACGAGCTTACCTGGCGCGAAGCAAAAGTCACGGGTCAGGAGAACCACCTCTGGCTGGTCTCGGCCAGCGATTTTAATCGCGACCCGGACCGCTTCGAGCAGGACCTGGACCAATTCCTGGCCCAGGCGGAAACCCGTCCGCCCCGAAAGGCGCGGTTCCGCCTGGCCTACGTGGGCGTGCCCCCGATCTGGGACGATCTCTACCAGGTGATCGAGCGCCAGGACGCCGCGGTGGTGTTCAACGAGACTCAGCGCCAGTTCGCCATGCTGGATGACTCCGGCACGCTCGCCGACCAATATGCCCGCTACACTTATCCTTACGATACCCAAGGCCGGGCCCTGGACATCAGGCGCGAGTGCCGGCAACGGGGAGTCCAGGGCATCGTGCACTATGCCCAGACCTTTTGCCACCGCCAGGTGGAGGCCATTGTTTTCCGGGCGACCCTGGGCCTGCCGGTCCTCTCCCTTGAGGGCGACCGGCCCGGACCTGTGGACCAGCGCACCCTCACCCGACTCCAGGCTTTCCTGGAAATGTTAAGTCAGTAATCGGTTCACGGTTCACGGTTCCTGGTTTGCCCAAGGCTAGACCGAAGGTCATTAAACCAGGCACTGTCCACTGGAACCGGGAACTCAACTTCATTAGTCGGTAGTCAGGGAATAGGCATGAGGCTTTGATACAAAATACGAAATACAAAATACGAAATACGATCAGAGTCTTCCACGAAGGACACGAAGGGCACTAATAATTACTGCTTACCGCCAACCGCTAACTGTGAACTTTTCCTGGAGGGGGACAGACATTCCTGCTCGTCAGCCTTTAACCATCCTTGTAGCCCATCCCTCGCTCCGGCGAGGGTGGGTCCGTCAACCACCAACCACGAACCACGAACCGAAAGCGCCGATCTTCGCTATGCAACTATGTAAAGTTTAAAGTAAAGCTCTGACCCCAATTCTTCAATTCTTCTACTCGATTTCTTTTCATCTAATTTTGTATCCGGTTAGCTCTGCCAAGGGGGCTTTAGCATTTTTCATTTCTTCCTTTATTAAGCCTATTTTGGAAGCATAATAATAGTCAGTAGTTATTTCTGGAGGTAAATTCTTAGCTTTCATTTTTAATACACAATTTATTTTCACAACGTCTTTAAATTCACCACCTTTAACTTTGTAATTACTTAAAATATCAATAACTTTGCAGCTTTCTTGTGCTTGCATGCTTTCTTTTGAAATCTCTTGTTTTACCCAGGCTTTGCCAATTTCAATTGGGAATTCAAGTAAAATCTTAGCGGGTGAATACCAAGTAAATTCTCCTCCAAACGCAGCCTGAGAAGCAAGAATAAGAGCCTTGGCACCTCTAATTTCTACAATCTCTTTGGTTGTTAACGGAGGAAAGTCGCCTGTTTTACTTATTGTGGAAACCATATATGAATTATGTTTATCTGAATATTCAAGGACTTCAACTCTTTTTGTTCCCTTCCCTCCCAATGCTTCGTATTCCCATAAATTGCCAACATTAAGGGGATAATAAATAGAGGGATCATTCAAGGAATTTTGAGAATAGCTATCTATTGAAAAAAGATAGAAAATTATAAGTATGAGGAAAAAATTAAAAGTGCTTAAAAAACAAGTTTGCGCTCGCTTAATTCCAACTATCCCTAGAAATTTTTGGTCCGTCATTTCAAATATTCCTTTCATTGTTAGATATTCAATTAGAGAGACACCACAATTCGGAATTCGGGAATTCGGCGGATACCATACTTATTTCCTTTGATCTCCTGAAATACGTAGGATGTACCTTTATTTGCTGAAACCCTTCTCATCTCAGTGGCAACCATCGGGTCCGATTGATTTTCCCCTGCTCCATTTTTCGCCAGCCTCTCCTTAACTGTAAATTGAAGCAATGCCCCTCTCTTCTACAAATTCTTCTGTTATGCTAAACCTTTTTCTTCTCGCATTTTTAACGTTGAATGATGCTCGTAATTGCTTTCAATAGTTCCTCCCTGTCAGGGATTTCTCTATCAAAGGTGGCAAGGCATCTATGAAAATCACTGTAATTAGCCCCGTAATTATCTGAGTCCAAATAATCACTTGCCTCACCAACACCAGTGCAAGGCCCAGTAAAACCAGTTGCTGCTGGCGTTAATGTTGAAATATCTTCTTCTCTTTGAGATATGAACGTTAAATTATAATGCTTTACAGAGTGGTGAATGCGGAGTAAATTTTGCGCACGAGAGATAGTCCCTGATTGATAAAGATTGTCTCTGTTATGATCTTTCCAAAGTTGATGAGCGGACCATATAACATCAGTAACGAAATTTTCAAGATTAAGACGGATAATATTGGGCTGAATAGGATTATCATTATCTTGTAAATGATATTGAGGGTTTCCATGTATAAGAAAGAAGCCATCAATTACATCTTCCATTGCCTTGGCCCTGCCATAGGTATGTACTAGAGCACAGCGAAGCGCGTAAATCCTCTGTCCATCGTATCTTTGGTCAATCATTCTTAGGTATCTATCAACGAAATTGGTAAAATCCTCTTCATGGTTAACCCCTTGCTGGGGTAGATTTTCGAGATACATCAAATAATCAATGCAACATAGGGAAAGGGTAAAGGCTCCTACTAAGCAATTTCCTTGAATTGCGCGAAGAATATCAGCGATAGCTGTTGCGAAAAACAGCCTTTTGAAATTATCATAACGATTAGAGTTCATTCTAGATTTCTCCAATATTAACCTTTCATTATAATTCCATTCTAAGCTTTTGTTCTATTACTCGAAGGGTTGACTTGATCTGCCTTTCTCGCTAATTCTGGGGACACCATACTTAATTCCGGTATCAAGTCAATCCTGTCCAGCGGGAGGAAGGCTTCCGGCAAAGGAGAGGATGAGGTTTTTGGGTTCATGGGTTTGGCCTCCTCGAAGAGGTGGCAAGGTGGCAAGGTGTCATGGTGTCAGGGTGCTCCCGCAATGTTCGCTTCTTTCCACTGTGCACCGTGCACTGTCCACTGTCCACTCTAAAGATGTCAGGGACCCACCATCCCGGGGACGGGAGGGATGAGCTGCAAATTTGAGGGATGATTTCCGAGGTCTTCATCTCCGCATCCTCTCGTAATTGGAATTCACTGGAACACCTTACTGCCTTCTCCGCTCAATTCTTGCGACCTAAAATCTGTGAAATCTGTCCTCGACCCCGAGCGCTCGGACCGAGGGGCGCAATCGGTGGATGTTCTTTTTCTTCTCCCTACCTACGACCTACCACCTACTGAGCTTCCATTGCCGCCATTCTAGGCCAGGAGCTTTGGGAAAGTCAAGGAAAAAGTAAAAAAGATCACAGTTCGCGGTTCGCGGGTGCGGCTTCGGCCGTGAGCTCAGCCGAACGGGCACCCGCGCCCCTAAGGTCAGCCGCGCCCATAAAGTCGTTAATTTATAAAAAAATTCGTGCTCTTCGTGTCCTTCGTGGATAATCTCTTTTGGGGCCTTCGTGTCTTAGTGGTGAAATTTTGAATCTGTGTAATCTGTCCTCGACCCCGAGCGCTCGGACCGAGGGGCGAAATCTGTGGATTCAGATTCCGTTCAAGTTCAAGCTTTAGTTTCCCGAATGTTAAGTTTTGGGGTCAGGCCCCAAGTTAACACCACACGGAAAACCTGGGGTGGTTGCCGCGTTAGATGGGGTAGCTGCCGTGCAGAATGGGGTGGTTGCTGGGCAGAATGGGGTGGTTGGCGTGCAGAATGGGGGGACGTTTGAAGAAAGTATGTCGTATGTCATATGTAGTATGTCGGGAAGAGAAGTGGCGGGAAAGATTGAGGAAGCAGGAAGAAAAGGGAAAAAGTGTTAAGCCGGGCTGGACAGAAATGGAAAGATTGACCGGAAAGACCCGTTTTTTGATCCTGGCCGGGCCGCGAGCAATGGCGAACAGAAACCAAAGGGCGATACTAAAAATATTGCAAAAACAGGAAGTTAGATCGAAACTGCCGGTCTTTGATTTTGGCCTCGCCCAGTTCATTCAGCCCCCTTATAATATGTAGAAATGTTGCAGTTTTTGGGCGAGGGAGGACGGCTTTTGGGGGCGGAAGCGGCAGGAAAAAACAGAATTTGCTTGGTGCCCCATTGAATCTTTTCGTGGATAATTCCTTCTTCTTTTCCTTTTTGAGCCTTTGTGCCTTGGTGTTTAGTCCTTCCTTTCCTCCTCTTGGTGTCCCTTCGTGTCTTTTCGTGGATAAATCCTCTCTTCCCCTTCCTTGGCGTTTATCTGCGTCCATCTGCGGTTTCCAATTCTTCTTTGGATACCTGCCCGTCATCGGCATTCGTCTTCCGCGAAGATCACCGAGAGCCGCTTGGGGCCGAAGACCCGGGTGAAGGCTTCGCGCACCAGGTCCAGGTAAGTCGGGTCCAGGATCGCCTCCATGCCCTGGCGCCGGAGCAAGGCGATCACCCGGTTCGGATAGTTGAGCCGATCCAGGAGCACCTCGTCGGCGATCGGCTCCAGGCTTTGGGCAAGCTCGGCCGCGTCCAGGGGCAGGATCGGGCCGACGAACGCGTAGGTGGCGATGCCGGCCGCCTTGAGCTGGCGGAGCGCCTCGATGCGGTCCGGGATCGGAGGGGAAAAAGGTTCCAGGATTTTCCGCACCGGCTCGCGGTTGGTGGTGATGGTGATTCCCACTTCCAGGGAGTCAAAGCGGCGCAAGAGGTCCAGGTCGCGGCAGACCAGGGGCGAGCGGGTGAGGATGTTCAGCGGCCATTGCGCCTGGGCCAGGATCTCCAGGCACTGCCGGGTCAGGCGATGTTTTGCTTCCAACGGCTGATACGGGTCGGTGACCGTGCTGATCAGGACTTCGCCCCGCTTTTTGCGCCGGACCTCCCGCAGTAAAAGTCCGGGCGCCGTCGCCTTCACGTCCACAAAACTCCCCCAGCGCTCGCCGGCATGGCCGGAGAAGCGGATCATGAACTGGGCGTAGCAATAGAGGCAGCCGTGACCGCAGCCGGTGTAAGGGTTAAGGCAATAGTCATAGCCCGGGATGCGGGTGGCGGTCAGGATCTCACGCGGCTCGACCAGGCGGACCGTGCATTTCCGGCGGGGCAAAGATCGCGGCAAGTCAGTCTCCCAGATCGGCGAACTCCTGGGTGATGTAATAATTACGATACCCTAAAAACTCCTCCACTACCACCCCTACGCCCACCGAGTCGAAATCGGGATTGATTAAATTCCGCCGATGGGCCGGGCTTTCCAGGAGCGCGGTCAGGGCGCCGTTCAAGCTGGTATGCACGGCCAGGTTCTCCTGCATGGGGACCCGGGCAAAACCCGCGGCCCGCCGTCGGCGGCTGAAATCTCCCCGGCCCGGGCTTTCGTGTCCAAAGAAGTTGTGGGTCATCATGTCCCGGCTTTGCTCGCGGGCCATGGCCATCAAGCCCGGATGCACCCGGAGCAGGGGCAGGCCCTGGCGGCCGCGGAAGGAATTGATCATCCGGACCATGGCCATCTCCGCCTCGGCTTCGGTGACATAGTGAGGAGGGCCGGCGTAAAAATCCATGACCGCGGAGCCGGGAACCGGCTCTCCGACGCGGACCTCGAGGATGCCCGCGACCATGGACTGACCTCCCTGGTCCACGATCAGTTCCACCCGATAGACGCCTTCGCCCTGGCGGAAAGGCACCCGCCCCTGGAACCGGCCGCCGCGGGTGTTCATTTCCAGGGGCACCACCGATCCGGAAGGCAGGGTGAGCAAAGCCTTGACCGCACTCCTCCGGCCGAAAGCCATGGTGAGGCCGCTGAGCATGGCTTCGCCCGGACCGGACAGCTCGCAGGGAAAGGGGTCCAATTGCACGAGCTTGGAGGCCAGGATCACCACCAGGTAGCCGGACCCGCGCGAGCCGCGGACCAGGCCCGCGCCCATGTGAGTGAAACTCCTGGCCGAGGCCGAGCGCGCCACCCGCCGGCGGATGAACTCGCTCAACTCCTCCTCATGGTCGAAGACCACGTAGCTGTAATACAGGCGCGTCTCAAACACCCCGGCTTCCCGGACCCGCCGGTAAAGATAATCGTCGCTGAAAGCTTTGTGGTAGATGCGGTAATCCCGGGCCAGGGCGCCGGCCACCCGCCGCGCCGCCTCCACCAGGCCCGCGTCCCATTGCAAGGGCTTGCCGTCCAGGCCCGGGAGCGCGTCGGCAATGGCCCGCATCACCCGGCCCTCCTCCGACCGCGGCACCACTTCCTTCGGCCAGCCGTAAAAACTCTTGGCCCCGGCCGACAGGGAAACCAAGAGCAGAATTCCGATCAAAGGGGTCAGGTCTTTAGTTTTTAGTTTATGGCGGCGGATCATTTCCGCCTCCGGGGCTGGCAATGGGGGCAAAAAGAGGTGGTCCGGCCGGCGATGCGAGCGCGAGTGGACTCAATGGTCTGGCCGCAATTCTTGCAGGCTTCTCCCGCCCGGTCATAGACCAAAGGCTGATACCGTCCTTCGGCAACGACCTCATCTCCAATCGAAGTGCCGTTTTTTCGGATGGCTTCCCTTAAAACTTGACGAATCGCCTGCCGAAGCCGTTTGACTTCGGGACCAGTAAGAGAATGAGCCGGCCGCTCCGGGTGGATTCCGGCGCGGAAAAGAGATTCATCCGCATAGATATTGCCGATTCCGGCGACCACCTGCTGATTGAGCAACACCGCCTTAATTTTTCCCCTCCGACTGGAAATTTTATCATGGAGATAGGAAGCTGTGAAATGGGACTCCAAAGGCTCCGCCCCTATGGATGCCAATCCTTTTAAATGGCAAAAATCGCCTTGAGGCAAAAAGACGATGCGGCCAAAGGTGCGCGGATCATAAAAAATGAGGTCAATATCCCGGAAGTGGAATCGGGCATGGAGATGTCGTTCTTTCCAGCCACGAGGCACCTCTCCCTCAGATAAAACCTTCAGAATGCCCGTCATTCCTCGATGCAAAGCCAAGGCGTGGCCGCAATCAAGCTTGATAATCAAATATTTTCCTCGGCGATAGATTTCCTTGATTCGCGTCCCTTGAACATGCTGAGCCAGGGCGCGGCCAGAAACGATATTGTTGCGAAGCAGCCGCGAGGCCCGGCGGAACTCCACCCGCTCGATCCGCCGGCCGAGAAGTCGCGGCTTGAGCCTTCTTAAATCCGTCTCCACTTCAGGCAGCTCAGGCATGGTTTGCAGACCTTTCCCGGAAAAGAATCCGCGCCAACTCGGAGAACTCGGCCAGGGTCAGGGTCTGGGCCCGGCGGGTCGGCTCAATCCCGGCCTGGCTCAAGGCCCGGACGATAGTCTCAGGCGGGAGGTCGAGCAGAGGAGATCCTTTGAGCGCGTTGGCCACGATCTTGCGGCGCTGGCCCAGGCCGGCTTTGACCACCAGCTTGAAGAACCCCCAGTCCGGGACCGGGTAGCGGGTCTGATCCAGCCGGCGGAAGCGGACCAGGGCCGAGTGCACCTTGGGCGCTGGCCGGAAGGCCGAGGGAGCCACCCGGAGCACGACCTCGGTGTCGGCCAACATCTGGCAGAGCACGGCGAGCACGCCGTAGCTTTTCCCTCCCGGGGCCGCGGTGATCCGGTCGGCCACTTCTTTCTGGACCATGAGCAGAAGCTCCGGACAAAGCCCTGGGTGTTCGATCAGGCGGAAGATCAGGGGCACCGAGATGTTGAAAGGCAGGTTGCCCACGATCTTGAATGCGCCCCGCTCCGGCTTAAGCGAGGAGAAATCGAACTGGAGCGCGTCGGCCTGGATCACTTCCACGTTGGAACCTTCAAGCTCTTCGCGGAGGCCTTCGGCCAGGTCGCGATCAAATTCCAGGGCATAGACCTTGCCGGCGCGGCGAGAAAGCTCGCGGGTGAGGTTGCCGGTGCCGGCGCCGATCTCGACCACGGTGGCGTCGGCGTCCAGGCCGGCCCGCTCGGCGATGGTCTCAAGAATAGAGCGGCGGACCAGGAAGTGCTGGCCGAAGCGCTTGCGGGCCTGGATGCCGGAGGGGATCAGAACTTTGGGCATGGTCATGTGAAATGTGAAGACCTGACCCCGGAAAGGGGCCAGACCGCGCGGGGCATGAGGTCGGCCGGATCGGCGAGGCCGCGCCGCAGGCGCTCGAGCCCGGCGTGGGCGATCATGGCGGCATTGTCGGTGCAGAGGCCGAGGGAGGGGAAGTGGACCGCGAGGCCGGCTTTCTGCCCGGCCGCGAGCATCTTCTCGCGGAGCCGGGAGTTGGCGGCCACTCCGCCGGCCACCACCAGGTGAGGCAGGCGGAACTCGCGGGCCGCCTTGAGCGCCTTGGCTGCCAGCACTTCCACCACCGCCTCCTGGAAGCTGGCCGCGATATCCGCCCGGACCGAATCGAGATCGCGGACGTGTTCCAGGTGGCGGAGCACCGCGGTCTTGAGCCCGGAAAAGCTGAAGTTAAACCCGTCCTTGAGCAGGCTGCGGGGAAAGGCCACGGCCGCGGGGTCTCCGGTCCGGGCGAGCGCGTCAATCTCGCGGCCGCCCGGATAAGGCAGGCCCAGGAGCTTGGCGACCTTGTCAAAAGCCTCGCCGGCGGCGTCGTCCAGGGTCTGGCCGAGCAGGCGGTAGCGGCCCCAGCCCTCGACTATATACAAACTGGTATGGCCGCCGGAGACGACCAGGCCCACGAAGGGAAAGGGGATTTCCTTTTCCGCCAGGATGGCCATGAGGTGGCCTTCGAGGTGGTTGACGCCGACCAGGGGCAGGCGAAAGGCATAGGCTAAGGCGCGGGCCAGGGAGAGGCCCACGAGCAGGCAGACCACCAGCCCGGGCCCGGAGGTGACCGCGATGGCATCGAGCTGGTCGGGTGAAATCCCGGCGCGGTCGAGAGCGGCGCGGAGCGTGGGCAGGATCAGCTCGAGGTGGCGCCGGCCGGCCAGCTCAGGCACGACTCCGCCAAAGGGCGCGTGCACCTCGTCCTGGCTGGCCACCACGCTGGCCAGGATCCGCGATTCTTCCTTGACCGCGACCGCGGTCTCGTCGCAAGAGGTTTCAATGCCTAAGACTTTCATCCAGAACTAGTATAAAGCTATTTGGGGGTTTTGAGGATAGCGGCGGCGGCCCGCAGCGCGAGGAAGTAGCTGTGGGGGCCGAAGCCGGAGATGGTTCCGACGGCGAGGTCGGAGACGAGCGAGCGTTTGCGGAATTCCTCCCGTTTGGCGAGGTTGGAGAGATGGACCTCGATCACCGGCAGCTCGGTGAAGGCGAGGGCGTCGCGGATGGCCACGCTGGTGTGGGTGTAGCCGCCGGGGTTGATCAGGATCGCGGCCACGCGGCCGCGGGCCTGCTGGATTTTCTGGACCAGCTCGCCCTCGTGGTTGGACTGGAAGCACTCGACCCGGAGTTTGAGCGCCCGGCCGAGTTTCTTGAGCTCGGCATCAATCTGGGCGAGGGTGGCGGTGCCGTAGTGCTCGGGCTCGCGCCGGCCGAGCAGGTTGAGGTTGGGGCCGTGGAGCACGAGCACGGCCGGCCGGGCCTGAGTCCGGCGCCTTGGGGACGAATGAGGGTCGGGGCTCATAGCTCGGCCAGGATCTTGGGGATGGAGACCCGAAGCAGGAATCGGCCCTTGCCCAGGTTGCCGTCCGGGGCCAGGATCAGGGCCATGAAGTATTCGGGATTGATGGAGCGGATCACGATCTGGTATTGATCGGTGAGGAGCATGACCTCCTGGACCGAGCCGGAGCCCAGGGTTTCCGCGGCCTTGCCGATCTCGGCAAAGAGGTTGGCGTATTCGATGCCCAGGGTCTCAATGTCCACCTCGGCGTTCTCGGCCATGAACTGGCTGAGGGAGATACCGTCCCGGCCCATAATGACCGCGGCCAGACCGCCGTGCACGTTCTCGATCGCGCTCTGGACTATTTCATCAAAAATCATGGTTTCTTTCCTTTCTTGACGTGTTCCAGGACACTTTTCAACGCTTCGATTTTTTCAATTTTGGTGGGGGGACTCGCGGGTGAGGGCACCCGCGCCACTACGGGCACCGCGCTGGCGGCTTTGGGCCGGGTCGGCGGAAATTTTGGCGGTTGTGCGGGTGAGGGCACCCGCACCACAGTGGGCACCTGCACCACGGAGGGCATCCGCGCCATGGAGGGCACCCGCGCCCCCTTCGGAGCAGGGGGAGCCGGCTTGGGAGAAGGCGGGACCGGTGGCCGGGGCGGCACCGGGCGGGAGAGGGTCGAAGGGTCGAGCGGGGGCAGGCCCAGCTCTTGCCGCAGGTGTGAAACCTCCCGGGCCAGCTCCTGGCGGGAGGGATCCCCGGCCAGGATCTCCTCAAAAATCACCCGCGCCTTGTCCGGGTAGCCCTGTTTGAGGAGCAGGCGGGCCAGGGTCTCGGTGGTGATGGGACTCCGCTTCTTCTCCTCTTCCAGGTCGGAAAAAATCTCGGGGGCGCTCCGGACCTCGTAGTCCAGACTAGTGGCCGCGGGAGCGGGGCGCGTCACGTCCACGCTTTCAAAGAAAAGGTCAATCTTTTGCTGGTCGTTGAGCGGCTTCGGGGCCGGGGAAGGCTCTGGAGGCGAAGCCGCGGGCCGGATGGCCGGGATGGAGGCGACAGGCGCGGCCTGGGTCTTCTCCTGGGCCGCGGCCTGGGCAGGGACCGGCGCGGGCTGGGGTGGTTGCGCGGGTGAGGGCACCCGCTCCCCTAAAGCCGTCTGATCCCTCACTGGCGCCGGCGGTCCTGCCGGCGCTGGCGGCGGCAGGTTAATGCTAACTTTGGGGTCTGACCCCATGTTAAGTTCTTTGAGCCGGGTTTGCGCCTCGGGGTCAGCGGGATTGGCCCGGAGGATGGCCTGAAAGGCGGAGCGAGCCAATTGGGTTTCACCGGCCTGCAAGTAAAGTTCGGCCAGGGCCCGCTGGGCGGCGAGGTTGTCCGGGCTTTGCTGGGCCACGCGCTCGAGCAGGGGGCGGGCCTTGGCCGAGTCGCCGGCTTCGAAATAGGCGCGGCCGAGGGTGACCAGGGCGCTGGGGAGGTTGGGGTGAAAGCGGAGCCCCTCTTCCGCCACCTTGATCGCTTCCTCCTTCATCCCGGCCCGGCGGTAAGCCTCGGCCAGGGCCGCGAACACCCGGGACTTGGGGTCCTTGGCGTAAGCGGAAAGATACTTGTCAATTTCGGCCCGGGCTTGAAAGGTCAGACCCGGCGCTGTGCGATCGAGAGCCATGGCAAGCCTTGGAAAACCGCTTTCTCCTTGTCCAATCTAAGGCACCGGCCCACAAAAGTCAATGCCGCGGAATGTTCAATAAAAAGGGTAGGACAGCGGACTCGCCCTACCCTTGCGGTTGAAGTCTCGGGAATGAATTACTTCAAGGGACGATGCCGCCTTTCTCAGGGACAAGGCGGGGAATCGTCCGCGTCAACATTGCCGTCGCAATCATTATCCAGCCCGTCCGAACAGGTGGGATCTAAGGAAGGGCCTTCGGTGACGCCGGGATTCACCGAGGGATTCAAGTCCATGCAGTCCGCGAGCTTGCCGTCGGTGTCACCCGCATCCCCCGGGTTGCAGACGTCGAAGGTATCGCTGTCGGCGTCCGGGGCATCGTCGGCCATGCCGTTGCCGTTCTCGTCCACCCCGTTGCAGCGGATTTATGGAGCGGGAGCGCCCTCGGCGTCACCGCAGATATCGGCGCAGTCGCTATCCGCGGTATCAATATCTCCGTCCCCGTCGTTGTCGTAGCCGTCGTTGCACTCCTTGACCTCCAGAGGGCCTTCGTAAAAGAGCCGATCGACGCAGTTGTCATCTTCAAAATCAAAGTCTCCATCACAATCATTGTCCACACCGTCGCAGCATTCCGGATTATCCAAATGCCAAGCGTTTTCACTATCTAGTTGAAGGAAATACCATCCGCACAGCCAACATCCAGGATCCGCCTTGTCTATTAAGGTGGGGACCGGATTGGGAGCATAGAATAGCCAATATGCAATTTCATCATCGGCCCGGTCGTTATCAAGATTGTCGGAACAGGCGGCCTCCCCGGTGGATCCGGCCACCTGGCATCCGGGATCGGCCTCATAGATGCAGCTAGCCCCGGGCGCGCACCCGGGCGGAACGCCGTTTTCATCCGCCAGGCCGTCGCTGTCGTTGTCGCGACCATCGTGGCAAAAGTCCTGGCTGGGGACGGGGGTTCCGGGGTTCCAGATGGGGCTGCGCGCCTCAAAGGTGGAGTGATCCTCCTGTTCGCCCTGGCAGTTCAGGCCGATCAAGGCCAGGCTCAGCATGACTCCGAGAAACCCGATCCAAAAGAGCTTCGCTTTCATGGTTCACCTCTCGATTTCAGATCCCCAGCGGCTTAGCAGACGTCCCAGTCGGCGATTTCCAGATATGTGGACCCGCGGGCCTTGACCACATATCCGAAGTCGTTGACCCCGTAGAAGGTAACCCGGGCCTCGTAGGTAGGCAACATGCCGGGATCCCCGCCGCGTCTAATGAATTCATGCTTGGTGTCCACCGACATGAGCAACCCGGAGAAGGAGAAGGTCCCGCCGGGGCTAATCACCAGGGTTTGGGTGACCACACTCTCCGGGGGCAGGGCCACGGCTCCGGGTTCGGAGCTGAAATATTCGACCGTGTAGGAGACGATGGTCACCTTGGTGGATTGGGTCTCGCCCTCACCAGGCGAATCATTCTGCAACGTCGCCGTCATGTTGACATCGAATAATCCATCCTCATATTCGCCGCCCTGGCACATGTGAATGATCACATCGGTCTCGTTATCGCCGGTGGCGCCGTCTTCGGCCGTGATATCGGTGATGCGGAGCATCACGCCGGTGGCCGCGACGTTGTCACTCCCGGGCGAGTTGGGTTCCGCACATCCCGAGGCCAGCAGGGTGGCCAGGAGGAAGATCCCGATCCCGGCCTGAATCACTCGTTTTCTCATCATTATCGTTCCCTCCATTTCCGCTTTTTCGCTTCCCCAAGGTTCATTTTTTCCCCGGCTCAGATTCCCCGCATTACCGCCGGCGTTGTCGCCTCGATAATCCGGGGCGTCAAGAAGACCAGCAGTTCGTCGTTCCGGCTTTCATAGAAGCGGCTCTTGAACAGGTAGCCGATCACCGGGAGCTTGCCCAAGTAGGGCACCTGGGTGGTGGGCGAGCTCTTATTGATCTTGTAGATCCCGCCAATGACCGCGGTATCGCCGTCCTTGATCAGGATCTCGGTCTTGGCTTCCTTTTTGTCAATGGAAGGAGCGCCACCCGACACCACCCGCAGGTTGGGCTGGTTGTTGGAAACCTTGACGGAGAGCACGATGGACCTGTCCGCGGACACGTGCGGCTCCACTTCCAGCCGGAGCGAGGCCTCGACAAAAGTCCAGGTGGCGGCGGCGCCGCCCAAGCTGGCCGCGGGCGGATAGGGAATGGTGACGCCTTGTTCGATGGTGGCTTTTTCGTTGTTGAGGGTCATGATCCGGGGGGACGAGATCACCTTGGCCTGGTCCTGGGTCTCCAGGGCCTGGAGCACCAGGTCGAGGTCGGCCACGCCGGTGAGGGACCCGAAACTGAAGCCCATGGCCCCGCCGCCGCCGGATAAGCCGGTGGTTCCGGTGGAGGCGGACCCGGCCGGCACTCCTCCCAGCACGGCCCCTCCCACGCTCGCCGAACTGGGGAACATGAGGCCGGTGGGGGTGCCGTAAGCCGGTCCGGCATTGTAATGAGCGCCCCATTGCACGCCGATCTGGCGGGAGACACCGACCGAGGCCTCGACGATGCGGGCTTCGATCAGCACCTGGGGCGTGGGGCTATCCAGCGCGGCGATCAACATTTCGGCTTCATCCAGCTTCTGCTCGATATCCCGGATGATAATGGAATTGGTGCGCCGGTCCACCTCGGCCTTGCCCCGCGGGCTGAGGACGCTCTTCAATCGCGCCTGGATCTCAGTGGCCTTGCCGTAGTTAACCGGGACGATCTTCATTTTCATCGGCTTGAGCTTCTCCATGTCTTCCAACTGCTTGATCTCAGCCGATCGCTCCGCCAGGATCTGCTCAATGGGAGCGATCCGGATGATATTCCCCTTGTGCACCATACCCAGGCCCTTGGTCTCGAGAATGATGTCCAGGGCCTGGTCCCAGGGAACATTGTCCAGCTTGAGGGTGATCCGGCCCTTGACGTTATCCGCGGTGATGATATTGAGGCCGGATACTTCCGCAATCAGGCGCAAGGCATCCAGCACATCCATGTTCTTGGCGTCCAGGTAGATCGGAGCGCCCGCGTATTCCTCGGCCCCGGGAGCCCGGGTCGGGGGTTGGGGAGCCGCCGCCGCCCCCGGGGTGGGGGTGATGGCGGCCTCGCCTTCGGTGGGGAAGGGGGCCAATTCCGGCGCGGCCAATCCCCCCGGGGTATTTTCAAACCGGATGACCAAGCTCTCGCCTTTTTGCTGCACGCTGGAGGGAACCATGTTATTCAGGCTGACGGTGACGTTGACCTCCGGCGGCACGGTGGTGGATTGGAAAGAAGAGACCATGTTCACCGGGCTTTGGAACTCGGAGGTATCCAACGAACGCTCCAGTTCCTTGGGCAGCACCGCGTCGTGGATGAGCAGGCTGACAATGCGGTCGGTGGGGTTTTCCACCCGGTCGTATTTGACCGGCTTGTCGCTCTTGATCACCACGCTGCTGGCCGCGTCGGTCCAATTGAAATCAACTAAAAGGATTCGGGTTCCGGCCGCCGGCGGCGGCGCCGGCTGTTCCAGGGGAGGGACCGGCGGTGCCGCTGCGGGAGCTTCTTCCCAACCCGCGGCCTCGTCCCAGGAAGGCGCTTCTTCCCCGGCCACCCCCGTTTCGCCGCCGGCAGCCGCCGGAGCCGTGGGCACGGGCGGGATGGCTTCTCCGAAAGCTCCGGGCACCTCGGCAGAAGGAGCCGCGGACACGTCCACGACCGAACTGAAGGCAACAATTAATCTCTCCTGCGCGCGCTGGAAAGAATAAGAAGGCAACGTCGCCCCGCTGGCGTCAAAGACCAGCCGGACCTTGTTCGGGTGTTGGCCGAGGCGGATGCCCTTGATCCCCTGGGAGTTGACCTGGAGGCGACTGCTGGGATACAGGTTGCCTAATTTCCATAAGTCCACGACGATGCGGGCGGGCTTCTCCAGAGTGAAAGCATTGTAGTCGCCCACCTCGCCGTCGGTGACAATCGTCACCACCGTGCGGTCCGAGCGGGGGTCCACCGCGATATCCAGGAGCTTTTTCGCCGGACCGGTGGGCACCGGCAGAGCCGGAGTAGAAGGCACGGTCGCCGAGGGAGGGGCAGCCTCTCCGGCCGGCTCTGCTTCCTGGATAGTTTCCGCTTCCCATTCGAGCGGGCTCTCGCCAGCGGCCCCGGCACCCTCCACGTAAACCGTGCCGCCCCCTTCAGACTTGGCTTCCGAGGGAGGAGCCTCTTCGGTGGACGGCGCCGCGGCCTTAAAGACCCGGAGGGTCAAGAGGTTTTGCTGCTTGTCCACCTCATATTCCACCTTGCGGTCCAGTCCGATCTCGATCCGGGCGATGGTCCCGTCAGCCGCGGTGATCAGGGAAGTCTGGATGGAATTGATGACCCCGTTCTGCACCGGGAGGGTGGCCGGCACCCCGCTGGCCAGCCCCGCGTCCACGATATCCACCATCAAGCGGAACGGATCCAGCAGGAGATAAACACTATAAGTGGCGGGGGTGCTGGTCGTGATCTGGATATCGGTGGAGGCGTTCTCTTCCTGGACGGCCACGGCCTGTACCGAATTGGCCAGCGACTTCTCGGCTGCTTTCTTCTTCCACGCGGCTTGGGCGCTGGAAATGCTGACCATGGCCAGCACGGCCCCGACGATCATCACCCGCATCCTGCCCCGCGCTTTCCCGCGTCCTCTTTTCCACTGTCCCATTGCCCTTCTCCTCCTTAAGCTTTCCCGTCCCGCACCGCCTGGTCCCAAGGTTGGCCGCCCCGAGCAACCGGGACGCCGGCCCCAGGCTGCACGCTCTTACTTCATTCTCATGGTCTTTTCAATGATGTGAATGTCCCGGGTCGCCGGATCCACGTATATTTCCTCAATCACAATCTCTTTCTCCCGGATCTGCTTGACCCGTCCGTGATTCAATCCCACTTCATCGCCCACGCGGAGCATGGCGTCCTTGCCGTTGGGCATGATGACATGGGCGACGTCCATCCCCGAGCCGAAAAGGATGGCATCCACCCAGAGCTGGCGCAGGTCATAGCAGGTCAGCGGATTTTTCTGGCATTCATCCTCCCGGGGTTTAGGGATCTCGAAGATATCCCGCTTGCCCGTCGGATTATAGCTCCAGACCGTCGCTTTGCTGGGTTCGAGCACGGCGCCCTCCGCCGCCTCGCCTTTGCCGGCTGGCTCGTCCGCTTTGGTTTTCGCCTTCGCCTGGGCCGGGGCGGCAGGAGCCGGTTGCGGAGTTTCCTTGGAACAGGAACTCGCCAGCCCAAAGCTCAGGGCCGCGGCTAGAAGCCACACGCTTAACCTGTCCACCTGCATCGGCTCACCTCCTCCTGCCCTTGGGCGCCTCCGCGGTCGCCGATTCTTCCCGGAACATATAAGTGGTGGCAACGCAACTTACATCCAGGATACTGGTCTTTCCACTACGGACCTGGGACATGGTCAAGTCCGAGATGGTGATGATGCGGGGAAGTTTCGTGACCTCGTCGAAAAACCGGAGCACATGATAAAAGTTCCCCTGGAATTTCAAGGAGATAGGAACTTCGGTATAGAGCTGCTTGTTCGCCTCCTTGCCGGGCTTAAACACCGAGAAGGTCAGGCCGTTTTCCCGGCCGAGTTCGTCAATGGTGATGAGCAGCTTTTCGACCTCCGCCTCATTCGGCAGCTTGGTCAACGCCTCGGAAAGTTTCTTTTCGAGCAGAGCCAGTTCCCGCTCCACCTTGGTAATATCTTCCCTAATCGCCTGGATTTTCGAGATCTCCGTCTTGAGGTCCGAAAGCTGGCTGTGCAACCGGTTGATCTGGCTCTGGTAATCCTTATCCCACACAATATAATAGAGGAACACGATCAGGACCACCAAGGCGGCCAAGGCCAACAGCTTTTGCGACGCCGGCAACTTGGCTATCTTTTCCACATTTAAAGCCATCCCTGTCCTCCTCGCCTACTCGCTTCCACCCCTCGATTGGATTCGGCTCATCTCTTCTTTTTCCCTTTTTTCTCGGGCTCGGGAGCCGCCTTCTCCTCCACCTTGGGGACGATCACGATGTCATAATTGTATAAATCTGCGGCCATGCCCTCTCGGGCTCGGGATGAGGTCAGGGAAAGCAGTCGCGCCTCTTTGATAAAATCCTTGTTGGCGTTTAAGTTGGCGATGAAAATTCCCACATCATCTTTTTCGTAGGCCGCGCCCTTGACGGAGATGGTACTGCTTAGCTTCGATGCTCCTTTCGCCCCCTTAAAACTCAAACCGGTCACCCAGAGCCCGCCCGGGATGACCTGGCTGATCTGATCAATGATCTGGATAAAGCGGTCCCGGCCTTTCTCCAGATCATCGATCAAGGCGATCTTCTGCTCCAGCACCTGCTTTTTCGCCGTGAACTCATCCACCTTCTTCACAATTTCTTTCAGGCCGTCGAGTTCCTTTTTGCGGTCCACGATCTCTTTGTCCAGCCGGGAGATTTCCGCCTTGCGCGAGTAGGCCCGCCAGCCCACGCCGGCAAAGACCAACACCAGAACCAAGATCCCCACGTAGATCTGGTTCATGAAGGTTTCTTTTTTCTTTGCCGCGCGAACCGGAAGCAGGTTGATCTTGATCATTTGTCACCCACCCTTCTCGTGGCCAGGCCCACCACCACCGCCGCCTGGGGCCCCACCTCCTGTTCCAGGTAGCCGGGATCAAACTGCTTGGGGTTGCGGTCCACGTTGCGGAACGGATCCAGAATCTCCACCGGGATGTTCTGCTTCTCCTGGACCACCTCCGCCAGCCCCGGAATCCGGCAACTGCCCCCGCTCAGCCAAATCTTGTTGATGTGCTCCTCCGCCGCCGCCGCCTGGTAAAAGTCCAGGCTGCGCGCGATCTCGCTGGCCAACTGGTCGGAGACGCTCCGGATCACCGTGCTCACCTCCCGGCGCATCACCTCCTCGGTGTCGCCCTTGGCCGCACCTCCCAGCTTCAACATCTCCGCTTCCTCGTAACTCACGCTCAACTGCTTCTGGATCTCTTCCGAATAGAGCTTGCCCCCGCTGGACACGTCCCGGCTGAACATATACTGGCCGTTCTTGGTCACCGCGATGTTGATCACGCTCGCCCCGATGTTGACCAGCGCCAGCACCTCGTTCTCCATGATCTGGTAGTTGATCTCGTACATGTTCTCCAGGGCGAACGCGTCCACGTCCACCACCACCGGGGTCAGCCCCGACTCGGTGATCACGGCCACGTAGTCGTTGATCATGTCCTTCTTCGCCGCCACCAGCAGCACTTCCATGTTGCCTTCGTCGTCTCCCGGCTTGAGAATCTGGAAGTCCAGGTTCACGTCGTTGATGTCAAAGGGAATGTACTGCTCCGCCTCCCATTGGATCTGGTCCTCCAGCTCCTCCTCGGTCATCGCCGGCAACGGAATCTTCTTGATCATCACCGACTGGCCCGAAACCGAGGTCACCACCTCCCGGGTCTTGATCTTGCGCTCGTTGATCAGGGTCTGGATCGCCTCCACGATGGCCGCGGAATTCATCAAGGCCCCGTCCACGATCGCCTCCGGCGGCAGCGTTGCCATCCCGAAATTCTGGAGCGCATATCCCTTCTTCGTCTCCCGGAGCTCTGCAACCTTGATCGAGCTCGAGCCAATATCCAGCCCGATCACTCCTTTTTTTCCTCCAAATAATGCCATGACTCGCCTCCCGGCGCTTAACCTCCCGAACTAACCCGTTGCTTATGATCCATACCCCTCTTCATGGGGTTCAACCTTTTTTCCTGCCTCCCCGACCCCCGGGCTCCTCGTCCTCCGAAAAAACCTTATCTTTTTCCGACAGTTTCAAGCCCAGTGCTAAAATGATCTTGCGCTTGGTGTCCATCCGGCAACTCTTGCCGGATTCCACCCGATCCACGGTCAACGCTGAAACCCCGGCTTTCCGCGCCAACTCCGCCTTGCTCATCAACTGGGCTTCCCGCAACGCTTTCACATGATTTCGACCCATCGCTCCACCCTGATCTAATTTTGACATCACTTCTTTAGCCTACTTACCATTATATCATCTCCACCTGCATAAATTTGTCAAGAATTTTCTTCCAATAACCTAAAGTTTCCATAAATTATGCTAAACTTAGCATATATATAGTAGATTAAAAACCAGCTTATACCAAATATTGGGGAAAGACCAGGGGGGCCTGGCAAGTCAAAAAAGTTGCGAAAATAACAAAAAAGAGCGAGGAAGGACAGTCCTCACTGCCGGGTCTTGGTCTTCTGGAACTCCAGACTGACCTCTCCGATTTGGCTATGCTTGCCGCCGGCGCCGTCACTCACGCTCACCTGCACCTCGTAAGTTCCCGCCTGCCCTTGGTTGGGGGTCCAGCTCACCAGCCCGGTTTTGGGATCCACGGTCATCCCGGCCGGCCCTTTGTCCAAAGCATAGGTGAGCGGGTCATCATCCGGGTCCTCCGCTTCGATCTGATAGAGGAAGCGGACGCCGTCCCTTTCAAAGCTCATCGAGCTTTTGATCTCGGGCATCTGATCCAGAATCTGCACGCTTCCCGAACCCTTGGTCTGCCGCAAACCGAATTCACTGTCCGTGGAAACCTCTACTGCCACCAGATCCCCGTGATGAAAGTAGTCCCCCTCCAAATACGCTTCCGAAACATCTGCAACCGCTTTCCCGTTCACCCACCATCGGTAATACAGGTCCAGCGAGCTCACGTCCTCATCCCCCGCGTCCACCTTCGCTTCCAGCGTCGAGCTCTTGGTCGGCTCGGTCGGCTCAATCCATGCTTTCAGGATCTTTACTTCCGGCGCCTCCACCTTGACCGGCTTGGCCGGCACCCAATCCCCGATATGCTCCGCGTCCCGCGCCCGCACCATCAGCCCGATCTCCGAACCCGCCGCCACCTCCGAACCCAGCAAGCTTTCCTTCCCCCCTTCCTGCACCACCTTCCCGTCCACCAACCACCGGTATTCCAACATCACCTGGTCCTGGTCCGGGTCGCTATACCGGACCAAGGCCCGCACATCGCTGCCAGCCTCCGGGTTCGCAGGCCGAATCTCCAATTGCCGGATGACGGGCGGACGGTTCTGGCGCGGGGTGAAACCCGGCGTCCCTCCTTTGCACCCCACGACCACCAGGGACCCGAGCAGGACCAGCAGCCACAAACCCCTTCCCTGAAAACCCGTCCTCTTCATCTTTCGCTCCTTTGCTCCTGCTTCCAACTCGCCTCCGTCCTCCTCGTTACCCCCGTCAATGGCCCTTCCATCCTGCCTTCTCCATTTAGTATCACCGCCCATCCCCTTTTTGTCAAGATTTTAGTTAACATGGGGTCAGGCCCCAAAACTTAACAAGTTTGCTTGACAGAAATAATAATCAAGATAGTATGGAGCCATCCAAGGCCACCCGCCATGACCGCACCGGCTGAAATCTCCTCCCTAATCGCCCGCTTCCAACACAACCGCGAAGCCTACCTCTCCCCCGGCTACCACGAGACCCAGCTCCGCGTCGAATTCCTCGACCCCTTCTTCATCGCCCTGGGCTGGGACGTGCACAACGCCTCCGGCTTCGCCGAACCCTACAAAGACGTGGTCCACGAGGCCGCGCTCAAGGTCGGCGGCGTCACCAAAGCGCCCGACTATTGCTTCCGCATCGGCGGCGCCCGCAAATTTTTCCTCGAAGCCAAGAAGCCCGGGGTGGACCTCAAGCACAACCCCGAACCCGCCTTCCAACTCCGCCGCTACGCCTGGTCGGCCAAGCTCCCCCTCTCCGTCCTCTCCGACTTCGAGGAATTCGCGGTCTATGACTGCCGGATCAAGCCCGCGGCCAACGACAAGGCCAGCGCCGGCCGCATCCTCTATTTGACCTATACCGAATACCTCGAGCGCTGGTCCGAGATCGCCGACATCTTTGCCAAGGACGCCGTGCTCAAAGGCAGCTTTGACCAGTTCGCCGAGACCACCCGCAAAAAGAAAGGCACCGCGGAGGTGGATTCCGCTTTCCTCCAGGAGATCGAGGCCTGGCGGGACCAGCTGGCCAAAAATATCGCGCTCCGCAATCCCCGCCTCAACACCCGCCAGCTCAACTTCGCGGTCCAGGCCACCCTCGACCGCATCATTTTTCTGCGCATCTGCGAAGACCGCGGCATCGAGCAATACGGCCGGCTCCAGGCCTTGCACAACGGCGAGCGCGTTTACCAACGCCTCTTTCACCTCTTGGCCAACGCCGACGACCGCTACAACTCCGGGCTCTTCCATTTCAAAAAAGAAAAGGACCGGCCCGAGCCGGACACCCTCACGCCCGGCCTGGTCCTGGACGACAAGGTGCTCAAGGAAATCCTCAAGAGCCTCTATTACCCGGAAAGCCCGTATGAGTTCTCGGTCCTGCCCGCGGATATCCTGGGCCAGGTCTATGAGCAATTCCTGGGCAAGGTCATCCGGCTCACCGCCGGCCACCAGGCCAAGGTGGAAGAAAAGCCGGAGGTCAAAAAAGCCGGCGGGGTCTATTACACCCCGACTTATATCGTGGACTACATCGTCAAAAATACCGTGGGCAAATTGCTCGAGGGCAAAACCCCCGAGCAGGTGTCAGGCAACCCCACCCTTCGCCAGGCCGCGAAGGGTGGGCTACAAAAAGGTAGGGGCGCGATTCATCGCGCGCCAGTAGGGGCGACCGGCCGGTCGCCCCTACGCATCCTCGACCCCGCTTGCGGCTCCGGTTCCTTCCTCCTCGGCGCTTATCAGCATCTTCTTGATTGGTATCTGGATCAATACCTGAAGGAAGGCCCCGAAAAACACAAGACTCAAATCTATCAAATCCGCGTCTTCGCGGAACCGCAACCGTCAACCGTCAACCGTGAACCGTCAACCGGCGCCTCGTGGCGTCTCACCACCGCCGAACGCAAACGCATCCTCCTCGATCACATCTTCGGCGTGGACATAGACCCCCAGGCCGTCGAAGTCACCAAGCTCTCGCTCCTCTTGAAATGCCTGGAAGGCGAAACCGAAGAATCCCTCAACCAGTTGAAACTCTTCTACAAACAACGCGCCCTCCCCGACCTCTCCGCCAACATCAAATGCGGCAACTCCCTGATCGGCTCGGACTTCTATCACCACCGGCAAATGGCCATGTTCGATCAGGAGGAAATCTTGAGGATCAATGCTTTTGATTGGGACAAAGAATTTCCGGAAGTCTTTTCACGCAAAGACGCCAAGAACGCAAAGGAAGAAGCCGGCTTCGATGTGGTCATCGGGAATCCGCCGTATATCCGAATTCAGACCATGAGCGAGTCAACGCCATTAGATGCGAAATACTTCAAAAGGCATTATGCCGCCGCGAGCAAGGGCAATTACGATATATATGCCGTCTTCGTGGAGAAGAGCCTGAAACTTTTAACCAGCAAAGGATGCTTCGGCTTTATTCTCCCGCACAAGTTCTTTAATGCAAAATATGGCCAGCCTTTGCGTGACTACCTGGCCAGGGGGAAGAACCTGGCAGAGGTGGTCCATTTCGGGGACCAACAAGTGTTTGAAGGCGCCAGCAATTATACCTGTTTGCTTTTCCTGGAAAAATCCGGCCGGGACCAGTGCCGTGTCCTGAAAATTGACGATCTACCCGAGTGGCGCAGAAGCGGCAAAGCCATAGAAGGAATTGTCTCTTCATCAACTTTGACAGCGGATGAATGGAACTTTGCCATAGGTCCGGGTGCGTCTTTACTGGAACGCTTACAGAAGATGCCGACTAGGCTTGAGCATGTCACCAGTCGCATCTTTCAGGGGCTGAAAACCAGCGCCGATGCAATCTTTATCGTGGAAGAAATCAAACGGGAGAAGAAGAAAGTCAAAGTCCACTCCAGGGAAAAAGAGGCCGACTATTGGCTGGAACCGGACCTTCTTCATCCTTTGATCAAAGGGGGAGACAGCAAATCCTATTATTTGTCCCATACCAACCGCTTGATCCTTTTTCCATACGAGCGCCAACCGGAAGGTTCCATGGGATTGATTCCGGAAACAATCATGAAATCGCGTTATCCCTTGACATGGGAGTATTTTCTTGATAATAAACTCTACTTGGAGAACCGTGAAAGAGGCAAGATGCGTGGTAAAAGTTGGTATGCCTATGGAAGAAATCAGGCTCTTGATGTGATGCACTTGCCTAAGATTTTTACGCCCGATCTTGCCGCCCGTTCTTCCTTTTCTTTAGATGAAACTGGTGAGACCTTTTTTACAGGAGGGGTTGCAGGCGGCTATGGAATCCTGGTATTGCCCGAGTATTCGCGGCAGTATGTCTTGGGGTTTCTGAACAGCAAACTCTTGGAGTGGTTTATCCGCCAGACGGCGACAACCATGAGGGGCGGCTATTTCAGCTACGAGTCTCGGTTTATAAAGAATCTTCCGATTCAGGAGATTAAAAACTCTAAGGATCATACTCTTTACAAACAGTTTGATGATTTGGTTGAAGCGATGTTGAAATTGAACAAGCAGAAGCCAGAGGTAAAAACAGCGCATGAGAAGGAAAGCCTGGATCGGCAGATTTCTACCACGGCCGCCCAGATTGATCGGCTTGTGTATGAATTGTATTGTCTGAATGAGGAAGAAATCAAAATAATTGAAAATAGCCCATTAAAAGTGGAGCCGAAATGATAAACATTAATATAAAGATTGATTACTATAATCGCCCCAATTATGATATTCGCGGCAATCACGATTCGCCTTCAGAGGCAATCAATATTGTTTTTTTTAAATCTTATATAACGAATAAAAGAGAAATGTTATCAATAATTTTAGATGTAGTAAAACAAGAGGGAATTGAATGGCTAACCGCTATAAATTATCAGCAGTGGCTTATCGACCTGGATAAGCTTAGAACCTCATTCAATATATTAGGAAATATTAACTGGTTGCAAGGTATAGCGAGAGTTTCTCCAGAGTTTCCTACAGGTCATACATGTCGTTTTGTAAGTTTTACTATTTCTTCTTTGGATTCCAATAAAAATGTATTTATTGATGTTCCGGCGGAAATATCTTCATTTCTACAGCTATTTCATAAAGATCACAGAGAAAGCGACAATTGTGCATTCTTAATGATGAAGTATCAAAATACACCAATACATAAAAAGGTTATACAAGCTGTGAAGGATACTTGCAAATTATTTAATATAAAAGTATTGAGAGCGGACGATAAAGAATATGCCAGCGAACTTTTTAACAACATTCGAACCTATATGCATGGATGCAGATTTGGTATTGCAATATTTGAAAGAATTAATGAAGATGATATTAATCCCAATGTATCTCTTGAGGTTGGCTACATGCTGGCGCTTAATAAACCGGTATGCCTTCTAAAGGATAAAACACTTAAATATTTAACAACTGATTTAATAGGAAGAATATATAGAGAATTTAATCCACAAAATGCCGAAAATGAAATTCCAAAAGTCCTGAAAAAATGGATGTTCGAACAGAAACTAATTAACATAAAGAGATCGGTGACAACACCTAACATAATTCATAAGGCTTGACGGGATGTTAGGAAAATCTAAGTTTTCGGATTCTAGGACCATCATGGCCTCTGGTATTCCGCTTGAAATGACTGTTTATGATTTTTTAATATCAGAACTCAAAGCCGATTGGATCGAGCCAGAGTATGGGTTTAGCTCTTTAGATGAGAACTTGATACCCATTCAACGTTCCATTGATTTTGCTGCCAGTGTGCCTTCTGAACATGATCCCGTTGATCCAGGTCATATTCAAATATATTTTTTAATAGAATGTAAATATTGCGATCCTCAAAAACTGATCTGGCTTTTTATGCCGGATTCCACTTCCTTATCTCAAATTGTTTTTGACGAATGGCGCCCATTTCTTTGGCAAGACAGAAAACCCCATTTACCTTTTTCAGAAGAAAATAAGCTTATAAAGTTTCCTAAAAAAATTAAATTAGCCAAGCTTTCGCATGGTCAAATACCTAAGTGTGTTCGTGGAACAACATTAGGATTTCAAGAAGAGTCTGATACAATAAATAAAACTATGAAGAATAATCCCAAGATACCGACTATTAGCACAGGTCTCCATCAGCTACGAGACTGTTTGCATTACGTTGCAATTGAAAGATTTAGAATGTTCACAAAAGAATGTGATCCAGCAGCGGCGATCATTCTAGTTCCTTTGCTGGTAACTAATGCAGAGCTAAGAATTCTCAAACCTGGTATTTACTCAAGGCTAATTAAATCTCAGTCCGAAGAAAGATTACCACTGATTAAGATTTCTACCGTTAGTAAAAGGCTGCTTTTGCGGTGCCCGAGCAGTATTGCGCAGGTAGATTGGAAATGGCAGAAATTTCATTCGTCTCATGGGAATTACGACCTAAGCCGTATTGAAACAGGGCTTCCAATGTACAAGCGAGAAAGAACTATCGAGTTTCATTTTAGAACATTTTTTTCAATAACGCCATCTTTCGTTACGGTTATTAATCTTACTGAAGTCAAGAAGGTAATAGCCGAGGTGATAGATTGGGCTAATAGGCTGCAATTTGAATAAGAATAAGAATGTTTTGGGGTCCGATCGTTCCATTAAACATAGGAAGATCGGGGTCAGAACTTTACTTTAAACTTTAGCTGATGGAACGGGTAAGTTCAGGGATTAGGGTTTCGCGGGAAGAGCCCGGCCTTGGGCCGGAAGCGAAGGGTGGGCTGCCGGCTGCCGGCGCCGCCATTATCCGTGCACTGAGCGGGGTTGATTGGGATGGGAGTTAGGCGGAGACAAGTGAAGAACAAAGGCCGGCCCTGCGCGGCGCCGGGATGCGACCGGGAAGCGACGGCGAGGGGCCTTTGCAAGCGGCATTATCAGGAGTTGACTCGGCGGCGCAGTTGGAGCGCCATGCCCAAGACCAAGCAGGGCCGGCCCCGGGTGGGCCCGAGGACGTGCACGTTCCGCAACTGCGGCGAGCTGGTGGTGGCCAAGGGACTGTGCGCCACCCATTATCAGAGGCAGCGGAGGAAGAAGATGCCGCCTCGGCCTCGCCGGCCGGTGGGGCACCGGCATCTGAACGAGGCGAGCCGCGGCCTTCCGGCCTGGCTGCTGGGAACCGCCGCCAACGCCAAGCGGAAGCGCGAGGCCTGGCGGCACAATTTGAAATTGTTTCCGGACCGGTTTCGCCGGCTCTGCGTGGAGAGCGGGCTGAATCAAAGGGGGCTCGTCTCCCGCCTGGGTCTCGGCAAGGAAACGATTTGCTGTTATTTGGCGGGAAGCGGGCCGAATCTCCCCCACGTGATCCTGATCGCCCGCGTCTTCGGGGTTTCCACCGACTGGCTGCTGGGATTGCAGAAGGACCCGGGATCTCGCGCCCCCGCGGCCCGGCGCAGACCGAAGCCCCGCCCGGCCAAGGGGTTTTGGCCCAGGTTCCGCCGGCTTTTCCGCCAGAGCCGGCTCAACCAGAGCCAATTCGCGGCGCGGGTGGGCTTAAGTCCGACCCACGTCTGTTATTACTTGCAGGGCGCCGTGAGTCCGAAGCCGGAGACGGTGGTGAAGATCGCCCGGCGCTGTAACGTCTCGGCCGAGTGGCTCCTGGGCTTGTCGCGGTGAAAGGGGTCAGATCGTTACATTGAACATTACCTGATTGAATGGTGCAGTTCCGGCACATTTCTTGTCCCGACATACGACATACTTTTCATTCGTTCCCGTCCACGATCACGACCAGGTTCCCGTTTCAAATAGCTTGCCCTCCCTCAGTTTTTTTCCGCACCGCATATTTTCGGCCTTCGTAGTGGCGCAATTCATTGCGCCCAGTCCCTGCAAGGGCGCGATAAATCGCGCCCCTACCCCGGTTTCCGTAAAACTGAGGGAGGGCAAGTTTCAAATAGGACTTGAAAAATCTTTGAAATTCGAGTAATCTGTGGATGATCGGAAAGAAGGAGGAGGCGATGGCGAAGGGAAGCGTTCTCAGCGGTCTGGAGCAATTATTAACCGGGATGCTCGGGGATCTCCGGGAAATCAGGCAAGGGGTGAGTAAACTGGGGCGGACCGGCCGGCCGGCGGCCGCTCGGTTCAGGAAGCGGCGGAAGCAAGCCGGAATCAAAGCCGGGGGCCGGGCCGTGACCAAGGTATCCGCGCCGAAGCCGGAACGAATCAAGAACAAGGGTAAGCGCTGCGCGACCCCCGGATGCGGGAAGTGGGCGTCGGCCAAGGGGCTTTGTCATTACCATTATCAGCGGATGCGGTTTCGGCTCAAGCACGGGGTGAAGGCGCTGAAGCGGGGCCGGCCGCGGGTGGAACCCAAGGCTTGCTCGGCGAAAAAGTGCGGCAAGGTGGTGGTGGCGAGGGGATTATGCGCCACCCATTATCAAGCGCAGCGGAGAAAGCGGCAAAGGAGAAAATCGGCTGCCCTTTGATCTCGCCGGTCCTGATTCGGAGGGGGTGTGCGACATAAAAAGATAATTTTAACCGCGGATCAACGCGGATGAACGCGGATAGAAAAACAAAAAAGATATCTATCCACGAAGGGACACGAAGAAACGAAGCCGTATTAAATTAAATTCCCTTGCCTTCGCGCTCATTCGTGTCTTTTCGTGGATAAATCCTTTCTTCCTCTTCATTGGCGTTTATCCGCGTTCATCTGCGGTTTCCAATTCTTCTTCGGTTGCGGCTCGCCGCGCCGGGGAATCGGCGGATAATTTTTCTTTTCTTGAAGATTAATCTTTTTGCTCCAATTGCTCCCGGAACTTGGGGTGAGCGATCCGGATCAGAGCCTTTGCCCGCTCCTTCAAGGTCTTGCCCCACAGGTCCGCCACTCCATACTCGGTGACCACGCAGCGCGTGAAGTAACGGGGGGTGCTGACCGCGGCCCCGGGCTTGAGCGCTTTCACGATCCGCGAGAACTCGCCGTTCTTGCCCGAGGAGGACGGGAAGGCAAAGATGGAGAAGCCGCCCTCGGACCAGTAGCTCGCCTCCACAAAATCAAACTGGCCGCCCAGGCCGGAGATCTGCTCGCCGGCCAGGCTCTCCGCGTTCACCTGGCCGGAGAGGTCCACCTCCAGCGCGGAGTTCACCGAAACAAACTTCGGGATCTTGCCCAGCCAGAGCGGGTTGTGGCCGGTCAAGGAATCCTGCATCTCGATCCTCGGGTTCTCATGGGCAAAGCCAAAGAGCCGGCGCGAGCCCATCAGCTCGATCGCCCGCCAGGGACCGGTGACCACGCCCCGCTCCACCAGGTCAACCATGGTGTCCACCGCCATGCCGGCCAGGGACAAGTCCAGGCCCGGCGCCAGGCCCTGGAGCATGGCCTCGGGCACGTTGCCGATCCCGATCTGGAGCGTGGCCCCTTGGGGGATCAGCGGCAGGATCTGCTCCGCGATCTGGCGCTCCACCTCCCCCACCCGGGGCGCCCGGTATTCCACCAGCTCTTCCTCGTGCTCCACCAGGCAGTCAATCTCCGCCAGCGCGAGCGTGGAGTTGCCAAAAGTCCGCGGGCAGCGGGGGTTCACCTGGGCGATGACCAGGTCGGCCTGCTTGGCCAGGGGCAAGGGGTTGGAGGTGCTCGGGCCCAGGCTGACGCGGCCTTCCTGATCCGGCGGGCTGACTTGCAGGAGCACCGCGTCCACCCGGAGCGGCCCGCCCCGGCCGAAAACGCGCGGCGCGTCGAACAAGCGAACGGGCATATATTCGGCGCGGCCCTGGGCAATCGCCTTGCGCGAGCCGGGCATGACGTGGGTGGTGAGGTAGCGGAAGTGGTCGGCGCATTTGGGTTCGAGGAAGGGGTAGTCGGTGAGGAGCAGCCCGGAGACCAGGGTGAGGCCGTGGAACCGGCTCGCCCGCTCGCAGAGCGCGCGCACCAGGGCCTGCGGCTCGCCGCACCCGGGCGGGATCAGCACCCGCATCTTGGAGTCGAGCTTGCCGATCGCGCCGTCAAAGTCGGTGCGCTTGCTGGCGTAGCTCATGCCGCGTCTCCGGCTGAATTCTTAAACTCCGGCTTCAGGGCCTGGTAGAGCGAGCGGAACCGGGGATAGAGCTCCTGGTAGCTTGCCGCGGCTTCGCGCCGGGGCTCCACCTCATCCTTCAATTGCAAGGTCTGTTCGGCCGCCGCGGCGGTGTCGGGAAAGATCCCGGTGCCCACGGCCGCCAAGAGCGCCGCGCCAAAGCTCGGGCCTTCATCCACCTTGAGCCGCTTGATCGGGAGGTTGAGCACATCCGCCACCATCTGGGTCCACAGCTCCGAGCGCGCCCCGCCGCCCGAGAGATAAACCTCGCGGATCTCGCTCCCCACTTCCTTCATGATCTCCACCGAGTCTTTCAGCCCGAAGGTCACGCCCTCCATCAGCGCGCGGGTCAGGTGGCCCAGGCCGTGCTTGAGGCTGAGGCCGGAAAAGGCGCCGCGGGCGTCCGCGTCGAAATGGGGCGTGCGCTCGCCGGTCAGGTAAGGCAGGAAAAAAAGGCCTTCGGCGCCGACCGGCGTCCCGGCCGCGAGCGCGGTCAGCTGATCGTAACCGAGCTTAGAATCGAGCGCCCGCAGGGTGTTGCAGAGCCACTGCATCGAGCCGCCGGCCGCGAGCATCACGCCCATGGTGTGCCACCGACCGGGGCTGGCATGACAAAAGGAATGGAGCCGGGCTTGCGGGTCAATCAGCGGCCGGTCCGAGGCGGAAAAGACCACGCCCGAGGTGCCGATGGTGATCAGGATCGGGCCGGCTTTGACGATGCCGTTCCCGATCGCGCCCGCGGCCTGGTCGCCGCCGCCGCCGACCACCGGCGTGCCCGCCCGCAGCCCGGTTTCCTGGGCCGCGGCTTCGCTCACCCGGCCGGTGATCTCGGTGGATTCGTAACAGCGCGGCAGGATGCCCGGGTCGAGGTCCAGGAGTTTCAGCAGCTCCTCGGACCAGCGCCGCTTGACCACGTCGAACAGGAGCATGCCCGAGGCGTCCGAGACCTCGGTCGCGAATTCGCCGGTCAGCTGGAAGCGGAGGTAGTCCTTGCTCAGGAGCAGGTGTTTGAGCTTTCGGTAGTTTTCCGGCTCGTGGTTTCTGAGCCACAGGATTTTCGGCGCGGTGAAGCCGGTCAGCGCCCGGTTGGCGGTGAGCGCGACCAGGCGGTCGAAGCCCACGGTCTCGGTGATCTCGTCGCACTCGGCCTGGGTGCGCTGGTCGCACCACAAGAGCGCCGGCCGGATGACCCGAAGGGTTTTGTCGAGAAAGACCGAGGAGTGCATCTGGCCGGTGAGCCCGATGCCCTGGACCTCCCGGCCCCCGCCGCCGCCGCTCTGGAGCAGCTCGCGGATAGCCTGGACCGAGGCCTGCCACCAGCTCTCCGGGTGCTGCTCGGCCCAGCCCGGCCGGGGCGTGTTCAGGCCATACTCCACGAAGGCGCTGGCCTTGACCGCTCCGGCCGCGCTGACCAGGAGCGCCTTGACCCCGGAGGTGCCCACGTCTATTCCAACCAGGCAGCTCATCTTGGTATTCGATAGGCTCCTTTCTATGCCGGACATAGCAGAAAGTCACAGCTTGTCACAGCTTCGGTTCATAGTATTTGGTCGGATCGGTTCGACTGGTGCTGACCTCTCGGACAAACCCTTCTTTCACCAACAGACGGAGATCCCGTTGCAAAGTGCGGCGGTTTTGTTGGAGAGAGGTTTCCAGCTCGCTCACCGTGGCCCGACCCCGGTCCAGCACCAGAGCGAGGACGGCCACGGGCCGGTCCTTTAGCCCTGCTTTTCGGGCTCGGGAAAGGATCCGGTCGCGCTGGATGACCCCCTCTCCTCGTTTCTGGACTTCCCGCATCTGGAAAGCGAGTCCTGCAACGAAATATTCCAACCATCCGGTCAAATCCATCTCCTGGTCCCGGACCCGCGGCAACGCCTGATAATAAGCCGGACGATTGCGGTCGTAATATTCGCTGATGGAAAAGAGCTGCTTGAAATCGTAACCGCCCCGGTAAAGGCAGAGGGTGGAAAGCAAGCGAGCGGTCCGGCCGTTCCCGTCCAGAAAGGGATGGATGTGGACTAATTGGAATTGGGCGAGGCCGGCCTGGAGCGCCGTGTGGATGTCTGTCTCCGCGTTCAGCCAGGCTACAAGGTCGGTCATCATCCGGGGCACCTCGTAACCGGGGGGCGGGGTATAGACTACTTCTCCGGTTTGAGCGTGGACCACATAATTTTGGATTTTGCGATATTCCCCAGGCGCGGCGGAATCGCCGCGAACGCCGCGAACCAACCGCTTATGGATCTCCCGGATCAGCCCTTCGGTAATCGGATCGCCGCTGTTTAAATAGTGGGCCACCAGATCAAAAGCTTCCCGATAGTTCAGGAGTTCCTGGGAATCTTCCGGGTCAGCCTCGGGGACCGGCAGCCCCTGGAGCAGCTTCTCGGACTGGGCCAGGGTCAGCTTGGTCCCTTCAATATGAGTGGTGTGGTGCGCCTCCAAGACCAATGCCCGCTTTTGCATTTCCGCCAGCCATTCCGGAGAAAGCCGGGCGGCTTCCCAAAAAGCCCTCGCCCGCTCGATCTTGGCAAGGCCCGAGGTGATCGGATGGGTAATGCGGAAATGAGGAGAGAAGGTCATGGATCTTGAGCCTTCGTTAGTTTATCCATCCCGATTAAAAAAACCATCGTCTCACTTCCCCGTCGTTCCCGCCGGGGCCGGTTCCCATGAAACCACAATCACGCACGCCTCTTGACCCTGGCGCATCTCCGAGCGGAATTCCGCTTTCGGATCTTGGCCGCCGTTGAGTTCCACCAGCTTCTCCAGGGTCCCAGCCTGGATCTCCCGGAACAGGTCCCAGGCCGGCACTCCCTCCACCGGGAAAAAACCCACCTCGGCCCGGCCGGAACCGCTTTTTTCCAGGCGGACCTCGATCTCGTCTATGTAGCGGCGCACGATCATGGCATAGGCCTGGAGCGCGGCCACCGGGTCCTGCTTGAGCAGGAACTTTTGGGTGGCCGGGTCAAAGGAGTCGGTGGCCCGGGCGCGGCCGTGCAGACGGACCGCCTCGTAGTTGTTCTTGCTCCGCATCTCGAAAATGCCCCGGCCGATGTGGGCCATGGTGTCGGCCGGGTACCACTGGCTGGGGACGATCAGGCTGCGCGTGATCTCCCAATCCGAAGCGGTCAGGTAGCGGTTCCACTCCAGGTCCGGATTATCTTTGACAAGCTGGACGTAGTCTTTGAGGAAGATTCCCTTGATCTGCATGGCTCACCCCGGAAAAACAGCTAACACAAAATGCGAAAGGTTGCAAATGGGTAAGAGAAAGGATCGCTCCGGGTGGAGTTGAGGTAGCCGGCGTGGAAAATTCCCCGGAGCAGGAGCCGGCCGGTCAAAGAGTTTCTCAGCCGAGCACGGCCCACATCACGCCCGCGGCGATGGCCGAGCCGATCACACCCGCCACGTTGGGGCCCATGGCGTGCAAGAGCAGGTAGTTGTGCGGGTCTTCCTCGTTGCCGACCATCTGCGCCACCCGCGCCGAGTCCGGCACCGCGGAAACCCCGGCGGCGCCGATCAGCGGGTTGATCTTGTCCTTGATCACCAGGTTCATGAGCTTGGCGAAAAGCACGCCCGCGGCGGTGGCGATGACGAAGCTGAAGGCGCCGAGGAAGAAGATTTTCAGGGAGCGGGCGGTGAGGAAGGTCTGGACCGAGGCCGAAGAGCCCACGCTGAGCCCGATCAGGAAGGTCATGATGTCGGTGAAGGAGGTGCGGGCGGTTTTGGCCAGGCGTTCGGTGACGCCGGACTCTTTGAGGAAGTTGCCGAAGCAGAGCATGCCCAGGAGCACGGCCGAGCCGGGCGCGACCAGGGTGGAGACCAGGAAGACGGCGACCGGGAACAGGAGTTTTTCCATGCGCGAGACCGGGCGGGGCGGTTTCATCCGGATCAAGCGCTCCCGGCGGGTGGTGAGCAGGCGCATGATCGGCGGCTGGATCACCGGGACCAGGGCGATGTAGGAGTAGCCGGCGATGGCGATGGGCGCGAGCAGTTCGGGCGACAGCACCGAGGCCAGGAAGATGGAAGTGGGCCCGTCGGCGCCGCCGATGATGCCGATGGAGCCAGCCTGCTTGAGGTCGAAGCCGAGGAGCAGGGCGGCCCCGAAGGCCATGAAGATGCCGAACTGGGCCGCGGCCCCGAGCAGAACCAGGCGGGGATTGGAGATGAGCGGGGTGAAGTCGGTCATGGCGCCGATGCCCAGGAAGATCAGGGGCGGGTAAATGCCCTTGAGGATGCCGTAATAGATGTAGTAGAACGCGCTGTTGGGGTTGTTGACGTCGGTGAAGTAAAAAGGCTCGCCGTGGATGATGATCGGCGGCACGTTGGCGATGAGGATGCCGAAGCCGATGGGGACCAGGAGCAGCGGCTCGTAATGCTTCTTGATCGCGATGTAGAAGAAAACAAAGGCCACCGCGAACATGATGAAGTGGCCGGGGGTCAGGTGGACGAGACCGATGATGTCCGGAAGATGGAATTTCATCTCCCGACCTCAGCCCGCCACCACGATCAGCACGTCGCCTTCCTGAATCTCGTCGTGGGGCTTGACCCGGACCTCCGCCACCCGGCCGTCATGAGGCGCCACGATGTTGTTCTCCATCTTCATCGCCTCGATCACCACCAGCACGTCGCCCGCGGAAAAGCTGTCGCCCGGCTTCACCCGCACCTCCAACACCAGGCCCGGCAAGGGCGAGTGAATATGCCGGCCGGACGGCCCGCTGTCTTCCACCGGGGTGGTCTGCACCCGCACCACCGAGCCGGCGGCCGGAGCCGCCGCCGCGGCTTTGGGCGCAACCGGCATCGCAACGCTGACCGCGGCGGGCACCGGCGGCGCCGAACCCGTCGAGGAAATCTCCACCCGGTAATCCGTGCCGTTGACTTCGACCAGGGCCTCGCGGCTGCCAAGCTCCTTAATCACCACCAGGTAGGCCACTCCCCCGATCACGTATTCAAAACTGCTCATCCGCGCGACCCCTTATTACCTCTGCTCCCAGTGACTGCTGCGCCGGTGCTGGAGCAAGCGGCCCTGCTCCCGCCAGTTCACCGCCGCCGAGACCCGGACCTCCGCTGTAACCGCAGCCGCGGCCCCGGCGTGGGCAGCCGGCCGGACCTGGGCCAGGGCCAGCGCGATCGCGGCCACCACCTCCTCCGGGACCTCGAATTCCTCGCTCGCCGCGGCCGCGGCCGCCGGGACCGGCTGGGAGGCCGGCTTCTTCCCGGCCAGGCGCTCGCTGTAGCGGGACGAGGCCCGGCCGGTGCCCGCGAAAAAGACATACAGGAGTGCAAGGCAGAAAAAGACCGTGCCCATGCCCAGGAGGGTCAGGTTCAGCGCGTAAATTTCTTCGGTCAGCATTCGTCCCTCGCCTTTCGAGTCGAGCCATTGTAACAAATCCTGCGAAAAAGGGAAGGCCACAACGGCCAGGGCCGAAAAGCAAAGATTATCCGCCGTCGCCCCGGCCGCGGGAGGGAAACCCGGGGAAGAGGAGTTGTTCCGAATTGTTCCTACTTTTTCTGGCGAGCCTGGGGGTTCACGCACCAGGGCGGCAGCCCGCCCTTCAGCCCGGCTAAAAGGTTCTCTGCGGTCATCACCGCCATCCGGTTCCGGGTCTCAATCGAGGCGCTCCCCAAATGCGGGGCCAGCACCACGTTCGGAAGCTCGGCCAAGCCGGGGCTGAGCTTCGGCTCCTGCTCATACACGTCCAAGGCCGCGCCCGCGATCTGCTTCTTCCGCAGCGCTTCCACCAGGGCCGCCTCGTCCACCACCGGCCCGCGCGCCACGTTGATGAGGCAGGCCCTCGGCTTCATTTGCTCGAGTTGTTCTTTGCCGATCAGGTGATAGCTTTCCTGGTTGAGCGGGCAGTGGAGCGAGAGGAAGTCGCTCTCGCGCACCAGTTCCTCGAGCGAGACATGCCGCGCCGGGATCGCGGCTTCTTCCGGCTCGGCCAGGCGCCGGCGGTTGTGGTAGATCACGCTCATGCCGAAGCCCTGAGCCCGGCGGGCCACCGCCTTCCCGATCCGGCCCAGGCCCACGATGCCCAGGGTCTTGCCGTTGAAGTCCGCGCCCACGAGCTGGGTCGGCGCCCACCCGGTCCAGCGGCCGCTCCGCACCAGCTTATCGCCTTCCACGATCCGCCGGCCCAGGGACAGGATCAAGGCTAAAGTCAGGTCCGCGGTGGCCTCGGTGAGCACGCCCGGGGTGTTGCCCACCACGATGCCCCGGCGGGTCGCCTCGTCCAGATCAATGTTGTCAAAGCCCACGGCCATGGTGGCAATGACCTTGAGCTTGGGCCCCGCGGCCGCGATCATGTCCCCGCCCATCGGGTCGGAGAGCAGGCACACGATCCCGTCCTTGCCGGCCGCCAGCGCCAACAGCTTCTCCTTGGGGATCGGCCGGTCCTCTTCCCATAACCGCACCGAGCACTCCTTCCGGATCAGGTCCAACCCTGCCTCAGGTATCTGGCGGGTGACCAGGACTTCCCATGCTCCCATCATCGCCTCCCAGAGGAATCTTTAGAAAAAAGGAACGCTCAAGAATCTAGCGCGAGCAGAAGTTTAGATCAAGACCCGGAGCCCGGCGCCGCGGCCCAGGCCGGGAAGGAGAAAAGGTCCGCCTCAAAGGCCCAGTCGGCCAGGAAATAGACGAAGAGCGAGATGACTACCGCCCCGATCAGGTTGAAGAAGAAACCGGTCTTGGCCATCTGCGGCAGGCGGATAAGGCCGGAGCCGAAGACGATGGCGTTGGGCGGGGTGGCCGCGGGAAGCATGAAGGCGCAGGAGGCGGAGAGCGCGGCCGGGACCATGAGCAGGAAGGGATGGACCTGAAGGGCCTCGGCGCTGAAAGCCATGACCGGCATCATGATGGTGGTGATGGCGGTGTTGCTGGTGACCTCGGTGAGGAAGGTCATCATCAGGCAGACCGCGGCCAGCATTACGATCGGCGGCACCCCGGACAACACCGCCAGGTTCTTGCCGGTCCATTCCGCGAAGCCGCTCTGCTCGAGCCCGGCCGCCAGCGCGAAGCCGCCGCCGAAGAGGATGAGCACGCCCCAGGGAATCCGCACCGCGCTCTCCCAGTCCAGGGCGAACTCGCCCTGCTTGAGGTTCACCGGGATCAGGAACAGCGAGAGCGCGGCCGCGACGGCGATGGTGGAGTCGTCCACCTTCACCCCGGCGGGAAGGCAGCGCGACCAGAGTTCGCGGGTGATCCAGAGCAGGGCGGTGACGGCGAAGACGATGAGCACGGAAGCCTCGCCCCGGCTCATGGGCCCGAGCTTGCTCAGCTCCTCCCGGATCAGGTCGCGCTCCAGGCGGATTCCAACGCCTACGCCCCGGAACATGATCCGGGTGAGGAAGAGCCAGGCCAAGAGCAGCATGACCAGGCTGAGGGGCAAGCCGAGCTTGATCCACTCGCTGAAGAAGACTTCGGGCGCGTGGGGAAAGAGGGCCTTGACCTGGCCGGCGAAGATGGCGTTGGGCGGCGTGCCCACCAGGGTGGCGAGGCCGCCGCAGGAGGAGGCATAGGCGATGCCGAGGAGGAGCGCGACCGCGAAGGCGTCGGAGCGGGCGTCTTCGGGCTTGGCCACGCCCTGGGCCCGCCAGATCACGGAGAGGGCGATGGGGAGCATCATCACGGTGGTGGCGGTGTTGGAGATCCACATGGAGAGGAGTGCGGTCGCGGTCATGAAGCCGAGGATGAGCCGGTGGGGCGAGCCGCCGATCCGGCGGATGATGTGGAGCGCGATCCGGCGGTGCAGCCACCACTTTTTCATGGCCTCGGCGATGATAAAGCCGCCCATCATCAGGAACACCACCCGGTCGGCATAAGGGGCGGTGACGGCCTTGGTGTCGAGGATGCCGAGGAGGGGGAAGAGGACGATGGGGAAGAGGGCGGTGGCGTAGATGGGAATGACCTCCCCAATCCAGAAAGCCGCCATCAAGGCGGCCACGGCCGCGGTCCGCTGCGCGGCAGGGTTGAGGCCGGAGAGCGGCGGCGCCAGCAGGAGCGCGAGGAAGAGGCCCACTCCGATGGCAGCACCCCAGAGCCGACGGCTGGCCAGCCAGGAGAGGCTCATAATTGGGTGGGATTATAAGAGGGGGAGGGAGTCAAGTCAATGTTTCTTTTCAGGCCGATTATCGGGGAATCCGGGCTTATCTTGACTTTCAAACTTGTAGCCGCTAGATTAAAAATAGAAAAATAGCGGAGGGGTATAAGGGACTCTTCAAACTCCGGACCCGGACTTGGCCTCGCGAGTCCTCCCTGCGTTTGGACCCTTTCTGCCCGCAACCTTACACTTACCCCTAACCCAAAGGAGCCGATCATGCGAATTGTCCCCGGATGCCAGGTCGAAATTTCTTATGTCCTCTCCCTGCCCAACGGAGAGATCGTCGAGAGCAACGAGGAGGCGCGTCCGCTCCAGTTCGTCTGCGGGGAGGGCCAGATTTTACCGGCCCTGGAAGACGCGGTGCTGGGTCTCCAGGAAGCGGAAGAGGTCGAGTTCGACCTTAGCCCGGATCAGGCCTATGGGGAGCGCAACCCGGAAGCGATCTTGACCGTCCCCCGCCACGAAATCCCGCCCGGGATCACCCTGGAAGAGGGGTTGGTCTATATGCTCAAGGGCGAGGAGGCCGGCGAGCGCATGGTGATGATCGCGAGCGTGACCGACGCGGAAGTCATCCTCGACTTCAATCACCCCCTGGCCGGCCAGGCCCTCCACTTCCAGGTCAAAGTAGTTTCCGTGTCCAAAGATGCGGACGCTTAATACTTAATACTAAATAATACTAAATAATACTAGGGACAGCCACCGGTATTCGTGGCGACCGAGCATAACGGGTGATAACTCGATTCTTTGGAATACCGGTGGCTGTCCCTAGTATAGAAAGTTATGTCCCAGCAACTGAAAGATAACCTGAACGCGCTGGCCCGCTCTTCGGGCATGGACCTCTTCGGGGTGGCCCCGGCCGAACGGCTGGCCGGCGCGCCTCCCGGATTCCGGCCCGCGGATTATCTGCCCGAAGTGAAATCGGTCATCGTCCTGGGCTGCCACTTCCCCGAGGCCGCGGCGCTCTACTGGGAACGCACCGTGTTCCCCTACCAGTATTACGGCTACGCCGTGATCAACAAGGAGATGGGCCATGCCGCTTTCCGGGTGGCCAAGGCCTTGGAAGAGGCGGGCTTCCTGGCCCTGCCCTTTGTGCCCACGGTCTATCCCAAGGACATGGACTACCGCCGCCAGTCCGGCGAGCTTTCCCACCGTCACGCCGCGGTCGCCGCCGGGCTGGGCGAGTTCGGCTACTCCGGTCTGGTCCTCACCGAGCCGTTCGGCACCCGCAACCGCTGGGTCTCGATCCTGACCACCGCGGAGTTACCGGCCGACCCGATGCGGCGGGAACAGAATCTCTGCGACCACTGCCAGAAATGTATTGCCATTTGCCCGAGCCGGGCCTTGCAGGAGGAGTTCGAGGAGAGCCTGGAGCTGGACGGGGTCCAGATGACCTACGTGCGGGTGGACAAGCACCGCTGTCATTATTGCATCATGGGGCTCCACCCCGAGACCGGCGGGATCATTAACGAGCCGTTACCGGAGCGGCCGGGACGGCTGGACCACAAGACCATGGCCCGGGCCGTGGTCAAGGCCTTCCTCAAACACCCGGCCGACGCCGTCGTCCAGCACGAAATGCAGTTCGCCATTGACTGGGTGGACTACTGCGGCCGCTGCCTCCACGTCTGCCACCCCAACCCCCGCCGCCTCCGATAAATACTAATACTAGGGACAGCCCCCGGTATTCCGGTATTCTTGACGGCCGAGCATAACGGGTGAGAACCCTATTCTTGGGAATACCGGGGCCTGTCCCTAGTATTGGCTCAGAGTTGCTCGATGCGGAGAAAAATTTCTTCGGCGATGGTCGGGTCGAGCGCCACGGTGGTCTCGTCCACCTGCACCACCACCGCCGGCTTTTTCTGGTGGAGCCGCAGCCGCACGCCAGGGGTGATGCCCAGCGACTGCAAGCGGTCGAGCCGCGAGTGATACTTGGGCGAGATCATCACCACCACGCCCTCGGCGCCCACCGGCGCCCGCGAGAGCCGGCTGACCAGAGGCTGCACCCGGCTGCGGAAGTCGCGGCAGCACTTACCGGGAGGGATGGGCTTGCCGTGGGGGCAGGCCACCGGGTGACCGAGGAAGGCGCAGATCCGATCGGTGACCGCGGGGCTGAGCACGTGCTCGAACTCGCAGGCCTGGGCTTCGCCGTCGCTCTCCGGCACCTCCAGGACCTGGGAGAAAAGCAACTCGGCCAGCCGGTGCCGGCGGACGACCCCTTCGGCTATGGCTTCGCCGGAATCAGTCAGCTCGGCCCGGCCCCCTTGCCGGCGGATTAAAGAACGGGCCTCGGCCTCGGCCAGCCAGCTTTCCGGGAATTCGCGGGGATCGAGCGCGCTTTCCTCAAAGGTCCCCGCTTCCCGCAGCACCCAGAGTTTTTCCAGCAGCTCTTCCAGGTGGCGCTCTTCCATGGTCATGTTTGTTTCTCCTCGGTCGCGCCTCCCGCCCGGCGCCGGAAGTGGCCCCGCAGCCAGTTCACCAGCCTGGATTCGGGCGGGAAGGAATAACGGCAGTTGGGACAGCACACCCGCGGGCAATTGCCGGCCAAGGGACACCCCGGGCAGGCCGCGGCCAAGGGCACGAAGCGGATGCCGCAGAGCGGGCATTGGATTTTTTCTGGATCCGCCGTCTTACTCATAAGGTAACTCCCAAGGTCCGAAGTGCCAAGTTCAAAATTCCGCCCGCGGCGAAGGCGAAGGTGAAGATGAAGGCGGTCATGAGCAGCGCGGTCTTCCAGCCTCGCTCCTTGATGATGATGAAGAAGTTGGCGATGCAGGGCACGAACAGGGTGATGGTGACCATGGCCACCACCACCTGGAGCGGTTCGAGCCGGCCCTCGCGCTGGAGCGCGAAGAGCCCGGCGGCGCCGTAGTCGCGGCGGAGGAATCCGATGATGAAGGTCTCGGTGGCCTGGGGGGGCAGATCGAGCCAGCGCTGGACCACGGGCGCGGCCGCGGTCTCGATCGCGCCGAGGACCCGGAGTTTATGGAAGAGGAAGAGGATGAAGGTGCCGAGGATGAAGAGCGGCACGGCTTCGCGCAGATACCATTCCAGGCGGGCGAGCGTCTTGGTGACGATGTTGCCGAGCTGAGGGACGCGGAGCGGCGGGATCTCGATCACGAAGTCCGAGCCCCGGCCCGGGATCACCTGGGCCGCGAGCCAGCCGACCAGGAAGAGCACGCCGAGCACGCTGCCCGCCCAGATGAGCGTGGCCGGCCAGGAGACGCGGCCGAGCATGCCCAGGATCACGCCGAGCTGGGCCGAGCAAGGCACACCCAGCGCGAGGAGCAGGGTGACGATCACCCGCTCCTTTTTGCTGTCCAGGATGCGGGCGGTGAGGGTGGCCATGCTGTCGCAGCCCAGGCCCAGGACCATGGGCAGGACCGCCTTGCCGTTGAGGCCCATGCGCTTGAAGGCGCGGTTGGCCATGACCGCGAGGCGGGGGAGGTAGCCGGAGTCTTCGAGCAGGCCGAAGCAGAGGAAAAAGGTGGTGACGATGGGGAGCACGATGGCGATCGCGTATTTCAGGCCGACGGTGAGCATGCCGTATTCGCCGACTAAGGCTTCGCCCGCGATGGCGAGCGGTCCGGGCGTGAGCAGGCGGACGGCCCGGATCATCACCGGGTTGAGCCAGGTCTCGAACACCTTCCCTTCCAGGAAGTCCACGCAGGTGCCGGCCCCGAACTTGCCCACCACTTCATACAGGAGCACGAGCACGGCGACGAGGATGCCGAGGCCCCAGACCGGGTGCATGGCCCATTCCCCGGCTTTCTGGGCCCAGCTCACGCTCAGGCCGGGCGATTGGGCATAGACCTGCCGGACCAGCGATTCCACCGCCTGCCGCCGGCTCTTGTAGATCACGTCATCGAGCGGCTGGGAAAAGGCCTTTTGCGCTTCCTGGAGCCGGTTTTTCAGCTCGCGGATCTGGAAGGAGGTGAGCCGGCGCTCGAGCCAGGGGAACAGGCTCTCGTCGCCGGCGAGCAGCATGAGCGCGAGCGCGCGGGGCGCGAAAGGGCTTGCGGGCAGGAGCGGCCCGATCGCGGCGAGGGCGCGCTCCACGGTTTCCGGGTAGTCAACTCGCAGCCGGGCCGGGCTCGCGGTGGGCAAGGCGCGGCGCAGGCGGTCGAGACCCTGGCGCCGGATGGCCACGGTCTCCACCACCCCCACGCCCAGCAACCCGGCCAGCCGGGCCGTGTCCACCCGGATCCCGCGCTCGCGGGCCTCGTCTTGCATGTTCAGGGCCAGCACCAGAGGCAGACCGATCTCAGAGAGCTCGAGGGTGATGAACAGCGCCCGGCGCAGGTTCTTGGCGTCGGCCACCTGCACAACCACCTCCGGCTTTTGCAGCAGGATGTCGCGGGTCACCTGCTCGTCCTCGGAAAGCGGGACCAGGCCCGCGATCCCGGGCGTGTCCACCACAGAGAGCTCGCGGCCGGAGAGCTTCATCGTCCCCCGCGTCACCTCGACCGTGGTGCCGGGGTAGTTGGAAACCTCGACGTAGCGGCCGGTGAACGCGGCGAAGATCACGCTCTTGCCCACGTTGGGATTGCCCACCAGCACCACCCCGGGGCTTTCCGCCCGGCCCTGGCCCTGCCGATGCCGGCGCCGGCGCCGCCGGCCAGCTACGCTTGAGCAATTGTGCATACGTGATAACCATACCATGTCCCCCGGGATTGTCAAGTTCCTCTTAATCTAATATTTGGGGTCTGACCCCAAATATTAGATTAAGGGGTTCGATTTCCTCTGGAGTGAGGAAGGCCTGGAAGACCGCCTCTTCCACTTTGCCGGTGAGGATCTTCCAGAGGCTCTCGGGAGGCCGTTTCCAGACCAGCTCCACGTCTTTGTCCGGGGGCACGCCCGGTAGCGTCTTGACAAGACTGGAGATGGGACCTAGCTTAAGGTCAGGATTATGAGGGGGAGGCTTGTCAACGCCGCGCTGGCTCTGGGGCTGGCGCTGCTCGTTATAGCCCCGACCGAGCGGGTCGAGCGCAAGGCGTTCGTGAAGCGGGGCGATCATTTCGGCGAGGGGCGGTTGGAGGAGGTCTCGGGTGTTCGGATCCTGCACCTGTATGGCCGGCCGTTTGAGCTGGGCTATGAGCAAGGCGCCCTGATGAAGGAAGAGCTGGCCAAGCTCCGCCAGGAAAGCTGGGCTTTTCTCCGCGATTATGCTCACCGCTCCACCGGCCTCCCGTCCTGGCTGGTGGGCCCTTTGGCCAAGCCGCTTCTCACCTACTGGGCGCGCCGGTTCCTGCCGAAGATTCCGGCGGATTACAAGGAAGAGCTCCAGGGCATGGCCGAAGGCTCGGGGATCAGCTTCAACGAGCTGCTGATCTTTAACGTGATCTGGGAGATCGCGGAGCTCTTCGGGTGCAGCGAAATCGCCGTGGGCCCGCCCAAGACCCGCGGCGGGCTGTGGCACGGCTACAACTTTGACCTGACCGATCGCGGCCAGGCCTACACCGACGCCTTTAAAGCGGTGATCTTTTTTCATCCCGCGGGCAAGCTCAAGTTCGTGTCCGTCAATTACCTGGGCTTTGCCGGCGTCTATACCGGGATGAACGAGGCCGGGATCTCGATTGCCTGGGACAACACCCGGCTGCTTGACAAACCTGCAACTAGAGACCAGCTTAAAAAGGTTCCCCAGACGCCCATGCCGTTCGTGTTTGCCGTCCGCCAGGTGCTGGAGCAGGCGCGGACGCTCGACCAGGCCGTAAAGATCATCGCTTCCCAGCGCCGGCCGTTGGGGGACATTGTCATCATTGCCAGCCGGGAGGAGGGGCGAGCGGTGGCGGTGGAGACCTTCGGGACCGAGTCAGCGGTGCGGGAGATGGCAGCGGGCGCGGTGTGGAGCGCCAATGTCTTTGCCAGCGAGCAAATGGGTCGCTACGATTGGGGCGAGGGCAAGCTGGCGTGCCTGGCCGGCGGTGAGCTGTGTGCGGAAGCCCCGGTCTTTCGGAGCCGCATCTTTTCCCGTTATCTCCGCTATCAGGAGTTGATCCAGTCCCCGGCCGGACCCATCGGTCCGGCAGAGATGATCGCCATGCTCCGCGATCCCTACCCGCAAGAAGCGCAAGGCTGCGGGTTCACGGGCGAGCGGGCCATCGGCTCGGACCGGACCAGCCTGAGCGTGGTCTATGACCTTGCCGGCAACCGTTTGTGGGCCGGGATCGGCCGCACACCTTCGCCGCTGGACCGCTGGGTGGAGGTGGATTTTACCGGCGAAGCCTTGGGCGAAGAAATTCCCGCCACCGGTTTTTTCGAGGCCCGCGCGGGTTATGAGCAGATGCGAAAAGGGAACTTCTTGGAGGCGCAGAGAGACTTAAGCTTAGCCCTGGAGAAAGAACCGGACAACGTCCGGGTCCGGCAATGGCTGGACCAGTGCCGTTTATGCGCAGAAGGGGCGGGGGCTGAAGCGTGCGGCCGGGAGTTAAACCCGCCCGCCTTTGCCGCTTTTCCTGACCAGAAGATTTTCCAAAAAAGGTCGGAGGTTGAAAAATGAAAACCAACCATTCTTTTGAAGGCTCCGCGCGAAGCACGGTCCTGGGTTTCCTGGTGGTCCTGATCATCGGCCTGGGCCTGGGCCTCTACCTGGGACAGCGCTCAAAGGGGTTCAAGCTCTCGGACCTGGAAAAGCGTTTCTTCCCTTCCGAGCAACCGACCGAGGAAGTCCCCCCGCCTCCTCCGCAAACGCCGGCGCCTCTGCCGCCTCTGCCCCAGGGCACCGGCGAGTATGAAAAAGCCGTGATCGCCGCGGCGGCACGGGCTATGCCCGCGGTGGTCAACGTGTCCTTTCAGAGGACCGTCCAAGTCCCCATGTCCCCCTTTTTGATGGATCCCTTCTTCCGCCGCTTCTTCGGCCCCGGAATGCCCGAGAATCCGCAGAAACGCCGGGAAGGCGGGATCGGCTCCGGCGTGATCGTGAGCCCGGACGGCTACATCCTGACCAACAACCACGTGGTGGCCGGCGCGGATAAAGTGAAAGTCCTGCTGGCCGACCAGCGCTCCTTCGACGCCAGGATAATCGGCATTGACCCCAAGACCGACGTGGCCTTGATCAAGATCGAAGCCGCGGACCTGCCCACCCTGCCCTTCGGCGATTCGGACCGGATCGAGATCGGGCAATCGGTGCTGGCGGTCGGAAACCCGATGGGCCTGAACCAGACCGTGACCCTGGGCATCATCAGCGCCAAGGGCCGCGCCCGGGTGGGGATCGCGGACTACGAGGACTTTATCCAGACCGACGCGGCGATCAACCCCGGCAACTCCGGCGGCGCGTTGGTGGATTTGCGGGGAGAACTGGTCGGGATCAATACCGCCATCGCCTCCAGGAGCGGGGGCAACGAGGGCGTGGGCTTTGCCATCCCCTCCAACATGGCCAAGATGGTCATGGACAGCCTGCTCCAGCAGGGCAAGGTGATCCGGGGATTTCTCGGCGTCAGCCTGCAGGATTTGACGCCGGCCCTGGCCCGCTCCTTTGGCCTGCCCGATGCCCGGGGCGCCCTGGTGGCGGAGGTCATTCCCGGAAACCCGGCGGAGGCGGCCGGGATCAAGGCGGGAGATATTATCGTGGAGATGGACGGCAAGCCCCTGGAGGACATGATGCACTTCCGCAACCAGATCGCCATGACTCCGCCCGGCACCAATGTGAATCTGAAAATTTTCCGGCAAGGCGAATACCAGGACAAGACCGTGACCGTGGGCGAAATGAAAGAACAAGAGGCGGCAGGGGCCGGCCCGGGGCCGGGTTCGGAGAGCGAAGCGCCGCTGGGCCTCCGGGGCCAGACCCTGACGCCGGACCTGGCCCAGCAGCTCAACCTGGACCCGGACCTGCGGGGCGTGCTCATCACCTCGGTCCAGCCGGGCAGCCGGGCGGACGAGGCCGGGTTGGCGGAAGGCGACGTGATCCAGAGCGTCAACCAAAAGCCGGTGGAGAACGTGAGCGATTTGCGCCAGGCTTATGCCGCGGCCAAGGGCGGGCCGATCCTGTTGGTGATCAACCGCCAGGGCAACAACTTGTTCGTCGCCATTCCGCAGGAGTAGCCTCAACCGGCGCGGCGGCGGCGGAGCAACGGCTCGGTCCGGGCCGCGGCCGGGGTTGGGGCCGGGCGGATTTCGGCGACCGCCGGCTTTTTCAAGAGCAGTTCCTGGCGAAGGATGGGGATCTCCGGAGGCGCTTCGATGCCCAGGCGCACCTGCCGACCCCGGATTCCTTGCACCGTCACCCGGATGTGGCCGTTGATGATGATGCTTTGCCCGATCTTGCGGGTTAAAATCAACATCAACGGACTGCCCCGCTCGATCCTTTTCTCCTGGCCGTCGCGAGGTTTTCGAGCAAGGCCTCGCGGATCATCTTTTCCGCCAGCCGCACCGTATCCACCCGATAGAGACCCTTTTCCACCCGGGCTTTTAACTCGGACACTCGCTTCTCCGCCGGAGCGACCCCCGGCCGGGGTCTGCGCTCAGGGCGAGGGCGGGAGAAGGGCAGCACCCGTGCTAAGGCCTGGTGTCCAGATCCTCCTGGGCTGAGCTTACTGGCCCTGAACAACAACACCTGGCTCCCGCTGGTCCACTTTGCTTCCTTTTGATCCTTTGTGCTCGGTTTCATCTTAGACTACTCCTTGTCTGATTGAGTTATCGGATCATCCGTCTATTCCTTGAGGAAATTTTTCCTTTCTCGGACAAAATCAGGTCAAAGCGGACCCCCTTTCTCGAGTTCGGAGTTCGGGGGACACCATACTTAATTCAGATGACTGAAGTTTAATTAAGTATGGTGTCCCCTTAATTATGTGCGGCGCGGCGGCGGCGGAGCAGGGGCTCGGCCCGGGCCGCGGCCGGGGTTGGGGCAGGGCGGATTTCGGCGACCGCCGGCTTTTTCAGGAGCAGTTCCTGGCGGAGGATGGGGATCTCGGGAGGCGCTTCGATGCCCAGGCGCACCTGCTGGCCCCGGATGGCTTGCACCGTCACCCGGACGTCGCCGGCAATGGTGATGCTTTGCCCGATCTTGCGGGTTAAAATCAGCATCAACAGTCTTCCCGGTTCGACCTATTTCTCCTGTCTGTCGCCAGGTTTTCGATCAAGGTCTCGCGGATCATCTTTTCCGCCAGTCGCACAGTATCCACCCGATATTGACCTTTTTCCACCCGGGCTTTCAACTCGAGCACTCGCTTCTCGGCCGGAGCGACTTCCGGCCGGGGCTTGTGCTCCGGGTGAGGGCGGGAGAAGGGCAACATGCGTGCTAAATCCAACTGGCTGGATTCTCTTGGGTTGATATTACGCTCCCTGGACGCCTTCACCCCGTCCTGGCTGTTCCACTCCATCGCCTTTTCATCTCGTGTGCTTTTTCTCATCTTAAACCTCCTCGATTAAGTTATCGGATCATCGGCCCATTGCTTGAGAAAATTTTTCCTTTCTCGGACAAAATCAGGTCAAACCGGACCCTCTTACTCCGGGCGCTCCTGCCGCTTCCGCTCCCGGCTGACCCGGGCCGGGATTACCGGGCAAGAGCCGACCTTTGCCATACCCTTTTCTTGATCCTTCCCCGCAGCCGGATCAGGGCCTGGCTGTGCAACTGGCACACCCGGGACTCGGTCACGCTCATCACCTCCCCGATCTCTTTCAGGGTCAACTCTTCCAGGTAATACAGGCTGAGCACCAGCTTTTCCCGGTCGGACATCCGCTCGATCTCCTGGGCCAGGAACTGTTTCAACTCCTCCAGCTCCAGTTGGACCGAGGGGTCTTGGCCGGAAGGGTCCAGGAGCAGGTCGGGCAGGTCATCCTCGGAAAATTCGCTCAGCCCGGGACAGTCGTCCAGCCGGAGAAAGGAAATCGGGGCCACCCGCTGGAGCAGTTGCTGCAACGACTCCAGACTCAGGCCCATGCCCGCTGCCAGCTCTTCCTCGGTCGCCGGCCGGCCCAGCCGGCCTTCCACCTCCTGGTTGACCCGCTCCAGGCGGTTCGCCTTCTCCCGCACCGAGCGCGGCAGCCAGTCGCGGGACCGCAGCTCGTCCAGGATGGCGCCCCGGATGCGGAACTCGGCATAGGTGCGGAAGGCGATGTTGCGGTCCGGATCAAATTTTTGCAGGGCGTCCATGAGCCCGAGGAAGCCGGAGTTGACCAGGTCTTCCAGATCCAGGTGCGGGGGCAGCCGCACCGCAATCCGGTGCACGATGCGGCGGACCAGCGGCGCGTAGTCCAGGATGAATTGCTCCCGTTCCGGAGCGGAAAGCGGCCAGCGCGGCTGCGTGGCGGAACTGGTTTGCATGAAGCGGAGCTTCCCTTCGCCGTTCCCTCCCAGGAGCAATTTCAATGCCGGGCCCGGAGGCGGATAATTTTCCAGGCCGGGAAGAAATAGTTTCAAACAAGATTGACCCAATTGAAACGAGGCGGCAGGAGGCGCTCGCGCCGCGGCCCGGGAATTCGTCAAGGCGGTGACAAGAAAAACCGAGGTTTTGGCGCTTGCGGGATGTGGAAAACGGGGGAGGTTCCCCGGCGCCTATTGCAGGTAGAGGATGTCTTCGACCAGGTTCATTTCCGAGCGGCTGCCCGGCCCGGAAAGGGCCATGACATGCTCGAGGATGGCCCGGGCTTCGTCCCCCCGGGCAAAGCTGGCCTGGCCCTTCTCGATGCGGATCGGAAGCAACCGGGGGTTCAGCATTCGCCGCGGCACGAACTCGGCGGAAAAGATCAAGCCCTCCTGGCCCTGGGGAGTGGCGGGGTCCGAGACCAGGTTGCCCAGGCTGTAGATCACCCACTTGCCCCGAATCCGCTCCAGCCCGGTGACGGCCTCCGGCCCGAACCCGATCACCAGGTCGGCTCCGGAGTTGATCGCCTCATGCGCCACCGTTTTCGGGTCAGGATGGGGACCGGCGCGCGCGGCTTCCTCCCAGTGGAAAAACACGATCCGGAAATCCGCCCGTCTTTCCATTTCCGCGAGCAAGCGGGAGACCAGGTTGGGTTCGTAAAAGGCGGGGCCGGTGCATTCCCGGCAAAAGGGAGCGCCCGGGACCGCCGCAGTGGTAAAGGCGAGCAAGCCCAGGGTGATACCGTTCACGGTCAGGTAAACGGGTTGCTGGGCCCGGGCCTGGTTGTCGCCGGCACCCAGGGGCTGAATCCCGGTGGCCAGCATCCAGCGGGTGGCTTGGCCTAACGCCTCCCGGCCGCAGTCCAGGGAGTGGTCGTTGGCCAGGTTGAGCGCGTTGATGCCGGAGCGCTCGAGTTCCGGGAGCTCGGCCTCGGGCAGGCGGAAGACCTCGGGCTTCTGCAGGGCCTGGCAGCCGTGGTCGAGCGCCATTTCGAAATTGGCCGCGACCAGGTCGCGGGATTGGAAGAACGAGCTGACCGGCTGGAAGGGATAGGCCGGTCCGTTCTTCTCCACCCAGACCCTCACCCCGCGGTCGAGCATGAGGTTGCCGGCCGCGGAAAAGCGGATCAGGCTTTCGCGCTCGCCGGTCTTCTTCTTGCCGCAGCCGCTCAGGGCGAGCGGGAGCAGGGCGGCCCCGAGCAAAAAGGCCCTCAGGCAGAGCCGGAGGGCCGGATTCACACGCGCACGGTGCCGCTTCATTATTTCTTTTGTTTTTTGGCGGGAGCTTTGGCCTTCTTGCCGCTCGCCGCCGCGGCGGCGGAGGTCTTTTTCTTGGCTTTCTCCGGCGGGGCTTTCTTGGCTTTCTCTTTCTCGCGGGCGACCAGCTCGATCATGGCCTCGGGGGCATTATCGCCCCGCCGCGGCCCCAGCTTGATGATCCGGGTGTATCCGCCCGGACGGTCCCGGTAACGGGGCGCGAGCTCTTCGAAGAGCTTGCTCACCACCCGGGTGCCCCGGATGTAGGACAGGGCCTGCCGGCGGGCATGGGGGGTGCCGCGTTTGCCGAGGGTGATCATCCGCTCCGCCACCCGGCGCAGCTCCTTGGCCTTGGCTTCGGTGGTGATGATCTGCTCCCGGTCGAGCAAAGAAGTTACCATATTTCGGAACATGGCCTTGCGGTGGCTCCAGGTCCGGGAGAGACGACGTCCGATTTTCCGATGCCGCATGGCTCATCCGCCTTTGGTATAGCGTTTTTCCCACTTGGGGTCCGGGAAACTTTCCACCTTCATCCCCAAGCTCAGGCCCATCATCCCCAGGAGCTCCTTGATCTCGTTCAGGGACTTGCGCCCGAAGTTCTTGGTCTTGAGCATCTCCGCCTCGCTCCGCTGCACCAGGTCGCCGATCAGCCGGATGTTCGCGTTCTTGAGACAGTTGGCCGAGCGCACCGAAAGCTCGAGCTCGTCCACGCTCCGATACAAGTTGGGATCGTGAGCCGGGCGGTCATCATCCCGGCCGCCGAACTCCTCCCGGTCCCAGATGTCCTCGAAGCTGATAAAAATACTGAGCTGGTCTTTCAGGATCTTGGCGGAGTAGCCCACCGCGTCCGCGGGCAGCACGCTGCCGTTGGTCCAGACCTCCAGGATCAAACGGTCGTAGTCGGTGATCTGGCCGACCCGGGCGTTGGTCACGTTGTAGTTCACCTTGCGGATCGGCGAGAAGGAAGCGTCAATCGGTATCGCCCCCACCGGCAGGTTGTCGCCCCGGCCCCGCTCGGCCGAGACGTAGCCCTTGCCCCACTTCACCCACATCTCCATCTCCAGGGAAGCGCCCTTGTCCAGGGTGGCAATATGCTGCTGGGGATTGAGGATTTCCACGGTCTGGTCGGTGACAAAATCCCCCGCGGTCACCTCGCCCGGACCTTCCACCGCCAGGGAAATGGTGCGAATAGTTTCGCCCGAGTATTTCAACGAGACTTCTTTCAGGTTCAAGAGAATCTCGGTCACGTCCTCTTTGACCCCGGGGAGGGTGGAGAACTCGTGCAGGACCTCGTTGATCTTCACCGCCACAATGGCCGCGCCCTGCAAGGACGAGAGCAGGATGCGACGGAGCGCGTTGCCGATGGTCAGACCGAAACCCCGCTCCAAGGGCTCGGCGATAAACTTGCCATAGGTCTTGGTCAGACTCTCGGTCTCCACTTCCAATTTTTTCGGCTTGATCAAAGTGCGCCAGTTTTTTTCCATTTCGGTCATCCTCCGCACACGGGTTCGCAGTCGGAAACAGCGTCGGCCCCGCTCACTTGGAATAAAGCTCGACGATCATTTGTTCCTCGATGGGCATCGTGATATCTTCCCGGGCCGGCAGCTCCTTGAACACCCCTTCCCACCGGTCCGCCGACAGCTCCAGCCAGCGAGGCACGTCCCCCCGGCGGCTGCGCGTTTCCAGCGCCGCCTGGAAGACCGGACTCTTGCGGCTTCTGTCTTTCAGGGCGATCACGTCCCCCGGCGAAAGCGAATACGAGGGAACGTTCACCGGCTTGCCGTTGACGCGGAAATGGGCATGCCGCACCAAGATCCGCGCCTCGTTGCGCGAGCGGGCGAACCCCAGGCGATAGACCACGTTGTCCAGCCGGCGCTCCAGCAACTGCAAGAGGCTGGTGCCGGTCACGCCCTTCATCCGCTCGGCTTCCTCAAAGGTGAGGCGGAACTGGCGCTCCAGCATCCCGTAGATGCGCTTGACCTTCTGCTTTTCCCGGAGCTGGACGCCGTAGTCGGAGTATTTGATCCGGCCCTGGCCGTGCTGGCCCGGCGGATAGTTGCGGCGATCCACCGCGCACTTGTCCGAATAGCAGCGGTCCCCCTTCAGGTAAAGCTTCAAGCCTTCCCGCCGGCAAAACCGGCACACCGATCCTCGATACCTGGCCAATCCCTGCCTCCTCGCTTACACCCGCCGGCGCTTGGGCGGCCGGCACCCGTTATGGGGAATGGGGGTGACATCCTTGATGCTGGTCACCCGCAGCCCCGAAGCCTGAATCGCCCGTAGCGCCGATTCCCGGCCCGCGCCCGGCCCCTTCACCAGCACCCCCACCGACCGGACTCCCTGGTCCTGGGCCCGGCGGGCCGCTTCCGCGGCCGCCTGCCCGGCGGCAAAGGGCGTGCTCTTGCGCGATCCCTTGAACCCCACCGTCCCCGCCGAAGCCCAGGCTAAAGTGTTCCCGGCCCGGTCGGTGACGGTGACGATGGTGTTGTTGAACGTGCTCTGGATATGGACCACGCCCTGGTCCACCTCCCGTTTCACTTTCTTCTTCTTACTCTTGCCCGTTTCGCTCTTGCCCGGCATGATCGCTTATCCCTTCTTCCCCATCACCTTCTTCTTGCCGGCGATCGGCGCCCGCCGTCCCTTGCGGGTGCGGGCGTTGGTGTGAGTCCGCTGGCCGCGCACCGGCAGGCCCCGCCGGTGCCGGATCCCCCGGTAGCAGGACAGGTCCATCAACCGCTTGATGTTGCCCGCCACCTCCTTGCGCAACTCGCCTTCCACCTTGTAGTTGGCGTCAATGATCTTGCGGATCGCCGCCACCTGGTTCTCGTTCAGGTCGTTGCTGCGCAGGCCGGGGTCCACCCCCGCCTCGGCCAGGATCTTTTGGGCCGAGGTGCGGCCGATCCCGTAAATGTAAGTCAAAGCCACTTCCATCCGCTTGTTGGGGATATCCACCCCTGCAATTCGCGCCATGACGCTTCTCTTCTCCTTGGACCCGCGCTACCGCTGCCTTTGTTTGTGGCGGGGGTTCTCGCAGATCACCCGCACCACCCCCCGACGCTTGATCACCTTGCACTTCTTGCAGCGGCGCCTGACTGAGGTATGAACTTTCACTATTTTTCTCCCGCTCGGGGCGCGGGCGCCCGCACCCGCGCTCAATGCCGATAGGTAATCCGGCCCCGGGTCAGATCATAGAGCGATAACTCCACGGTCACCCGGTCGCCCGGCACGATCTTGATGTAGTGCATCCGCATCTTCCCGGAAATGTGCGCCATCACCTTCATCCCGTTGTCCAACTCCACCCGAAAGGTGGCATTGGGCAGAACTTCCCTGATCCTCCCCTCCACTTCAATATGGTCTTTCTTAGCCATCTCCGGGCTTGACTTAACATGCCTGGCTCGAATCCAGGCGGCTCAACACCTCCGGCCCCTTCACGGTCACCGCGACCGAATGCTCGAAATGGGCCGAAAGCGATCCATCCGCGGTCCGGGCCGTCCAGCCGTCTTTCTCGATCTCCACCTCCGGACCGCCGACATTGACCATGGGTTCCAGGGCCAGCACCATCCCTTCCCGCAAACGGTAATCGGGACGCGGCTTCCCGAAGTTGGGCACCTGCGGCTCCTCGTGCATCGCCCGGCCAATCCCGTGACCGACAAACTGCTGCACCACCGAGAAGCCGTGGCTCTCCACGTGGCCCTGCACCGCCCGGGCAATATCCGAGAGCCGGTTGCCCACTTGCATCGCCGCAATCGCCCGCGCCAAGGCCTCCCCGGTCACCCGAATTAGCTTTCCCGCCTCGGGCGAGAGCCGGCCCACCCCCACGCTGACCGCGGCGTCGCCGAACCATCCGTCCAGCTCCACGCCGAAATCCAGGCTGAGAAGGTCGCCCTCCTTTAGCACCCGGTGGGACGAGGGGATCCCGTGCACCACCTCTTCATTGATCGAGGTGCACAGACAGCAGGGGAAGCCCCGATACCCTTGAAAAGCCGAGCGGGCCCGGGTCTGGTTGAGAAGCTCGCGCGCCTTCTCTTCCAGCTCCATGGTGCTCACGCCCGGTCGAATCATCGCCCGGATCTCCTGCAAGGTCTCGGCCACCACCTGGTTGGCCCGGCGCATCTTTTCGATCTCCGCCGGGTTCTTGAGTTCGATCATCCAGCCCGATCTCCCAGCGCCTGCCTGATCCGGCCGTAGATCTCGTCAATGCTTCCCATCCCGGTCACCGGCTTCACCAGCCCCTGCTTCTGGTAATACTCGATCAGGGGCGCGGTCTGGCGGTGGTAAACCTCCAGCCGGGCCTGGATGGTGTCTTCCTGGTCGTCGTCCCGCTGGTAAAGCTCGCTCCCGCACTTGTCGCACACGTTCTGGTTCTGGGCCGGATTAAAAATCACGTGATACATGGCCTGGCACTTGGGGCAGGTACGCCGGCCGGCCAGACGCTTGACCACCTCGGGGTCCGGCACCTCGATCGAGACCACCGCGTTCAGTTTGAGCTTCATCTTCTGGAGCGTCCGGTCCAGGGCCTCGGCCTGGGCCACGGTGCGGGGGAAGCCGTCGAGCAGGAACCCGCCCTTGCAGTCGTTGGCCAAGAGCCGCTCCTTCACCATCCCCACCACCACTTCGTCCGGCACCAGTTCCCCGCGGTCCATGAACTTCTTGGCCTCTTTGCCGAGCGCGGTCTTGTCCCGCACCGCCTGGCGGAGCAGGTCGCCCGTGGAAATCTGGGGAATCCGGTAATCCGAAATAATCCGTTGGGCCTGGGTTCCCTTGCCGCAACCCGGCGGCCCTAAAAAGATCAATCGCACGGCTCCACTCCTTTGTGTAAGGGCGGTGAAAACAACTGCCGTTTCACCGCCGCCGTCCCCTCATTTTCGGCCCTTTGGCCCCCAGGAAACCATCGTAATGGCGGGCGAGCATGTGCGCCTCCATCTGCTGGGCGGTGTCCAGGGCCACGCCCACGACGATCAGCAGGCTGGTGCCGCCGAACCAGAACGGCACCCCGGCCGAACTGACCAGGATCGAAGGCAACACACAGACCGCGCACAAATACAGCGCCCCGCCCAGGGTAATCCGGGTCAGGACCCGGTCAATATGGTCCGCGGTATTTTTCCCCGGCCGCACCCCGGGGATATAGCCGCCGTGCTTGCGCAGGTTATCGGCCACGTCCACCGGGTTGAACTGCACCGCGGTGTAAAAATAGGTGAAAAAGATGATCCCGGCCGCGTAAAGCGCGTTGTATTGCCAGCCGAACATGTTGAGTGCGTTGTTGATCCACTGCAGGATCATGTTCGGGTTCTCGCTGGGGAGGAACTGGAGGAAGGTCTGGGGGAAAGCCAGGATCGAGCTGGCGAAGATGGGCGGGATCACGCCGGCGGTGTTGATCCGCAGCGGCAGGTGGGTCTTCACCCCCTTGAACATGCGCCGGCCCACGGTGCGCGAGGGGTATTGGACCGGGATCCGGCGCTGCCCCCGCTCCACGAAGACGATGCCCCCGACCACCGCCACCATCAGCAGCCCGATGCCGAGGAGCACGAAGAAGGACAACTCGCCCTGGGACAGCATCACCAGGGTGTCGGCAATATCGTTGGGAAGCCTCGCGACAATCCCGGCAAAGATAATGAGCGAGATGCCGTTGCCGATCCCCCGCTCGGTGATCTGTTCGCCCAGCCACATGATGAAGGCGGTGCCCGAGGTCAGGGTGATGATGGTCATCAGCCGGAAGGCCCAGCCCGGGGCGCTCACCAACGAGGGGTTGACCTGTTGCTCGAGCCAAAAGGCCAGCATCAGGCTCTGGACCGCGCTCAGCAGCACGGTGCCGTAGCGGGTATACTGGGTGATCTTGCGCCGGCCCAACTCGCCTTCCTTCTGGAGCTGCTCCAGGTAGGGGACCACCACCGCCAGGAGGGAAAAGATGATGGACGAGGTAATATAGGGCATGATGCCCAGGGCGAACACCGACATCCGCTCGAAGGCGCCGCCGGTGAAGGTGTTGAGCAGGCCGAACAGGGTCTGCTGGCGCGAGCTCAAGAGCTCGGTCAGCGCCGCGCCGTTTACCCCCGGCACCGGCACGTGACAGCCGATCCGGTAGACCGCGAACATGGCCGCGGTGAAGAGCAGGCGCCGCTGCAACTCCGGGATCTTGCTGATACTGCCAAAACCGGCCATGCTTAAATCATCTCGGCTTTACCCCCGGCCGCCTCGATCTTCTTCTGGGCCTGGGTACTGAATTGGTGCGCCCGCACCGTGAGCGCCCGGTCCACCTCGCCCTGGCCGAGGATCTTCACCGGCCGGCGGCCCTTGACCAGGCCCGCCGCGCGAAGCTCCGCTTCGCTTACTTCGCTCCCGGCCGGGAACCGGTTCAGACTCTGCACGTTGACCACCTCGTAGCGGGTGGAAAAAGGATTGTGAAAGCCGCGCTTGGGCAGCCGGCGCACCAGCGGCATCTGGCCGCCTTCAAAGGCGGGATGGTGCTTGCGCCGGCCGCTCCGGGCGCGCTGGCCCTTGTTGCCGCGGCCCGAGGTCTTGCCCACGCCCGAGCTCTCGCCCCGGCCCACCCGTTTCGGCGACCGGCGCGCGCCGGGACGCGGTTTCAACTGGTGCAGCCCGGTCATTCCTCTTCAACCTCCACCAGGTGGATCACTTTTTTAATCATGCCCCGGATCTCCGGGGTGTTGGGCCGCTCCACCGTCTGGCGCAGGCGGCGCAGGCCCAGCCCGCGCAAAACCGCCCGCTGCTTCGGGGGCCGGCCCGCCCCGCTCCGCTTCAAGGTTACCTTGATCGTCTCTTTGCCCATGGTTCCCGATCCGCTTCCCGCCTAAAGTTCGTCCGGGTGCTTGCCCCGACGCCTGGCCACCTGCTCCCGGGTAGTTAGCCCCTGCAGGGCCTGGAAAGTGGCCTTGATTACGTTGTGGGGGTTCGAGCTGCCCAGGCACTTGGTGAGCACGTTGCTGATGCCGGCGGTCTCCATCACCGCCCGCACCGCCCCGCCGGCAATGACGCCGGTGCCCGGTCGGGCCGGCTTGAGCAGGACCCGGCTGGCGCCGTGCCGGCCGATCACCTCGTGCGGCACCGAGCCGCCCGCGGCGATGGGCACCGCGATCAGGCTCTTCTTGGCTTTTTCCATGGCCTTGCGGATGGCTTCCGGGACCTCTTTGGCCTTGCCCTGGCCAAAGCCGACCCGGCCCTGGCCGTCCCCCACCACCACCAAGGCGCTGAAGCTGAACCGCCGGCCGCCCTTGACCACCTTGGCCACGCGGTTGATGTTGACCACCTTGTCTTTCAGCTCGACTTCCGGGCGCTGCGCATCAAACACGAACGCCTCCTTGCTTTAAAGTGCACAGTGCACAGTGGACAGTACACAGTGAAGACCAATCTTGCGGTGCACCGGATTTAATCCGGTGGCACTACTAATCTTAAAACTCCAGTCCCGCGCCGCGGGCGGCATCGGCCAAGGCCTTGACCCGGCCGTGGTAGAGAAACCCGTTGCGGTCAAAGACCACCTGCTTGATCCCCAGCGCCAGGCTCTTTTGCGCCACCAGTTTGCCCACCGCCTCCGCCGCCGGCTTGTTGCCGGTGCCCTTCAGGGTCCCTTTCAGCTCCTTGCTCAGCGTGCTGGCCGCGGCCAGGATGCGGTTGCTGCCGTCGTCCACCACCTGCGCGTAAATGTGCCGGGAGCTGCGAAACACGCTGAGGCGCGGCCGGCCCTCGCTGCCCCGCACCTTGGTGCGCACCCGCCGCTGCCGGATGCGCCGCATCTCGTCCCGCGTCAGGGGCATCCCTCTCTCCTTTACTGCTTGCCGCCACCGCCGGCGACCGTGGCCTTGCCGGCCTTGCGGCGGATGGTCTCATGGGCATACTTGATGCCCTTGCCCTTGTAGGGCTCCGGCGGCTTGTTCGAGCGGATCTCGGCCGCCACTTCGCCCACCTTCTGCTTGTCAACGCCGGTGATGGTGACCATGGCCCGGTCCACCGAGATCGAGATCCCCTCCGGAATCGGGAAATCCATCGGGCGGGTGAACCCCAGGTAGAGCAGGAGCGAGCGGCCCTTGACCTCGGCCTTGTAGCCCACCCCTAGCACTTCCAGCCGGATCTCGTAGCCCTTGGCCACGCCCTCCACCATGCCCTTGATCAAGGACCGCACCATCCCGTGCCGCATCCGGTTTTCCCGCGAGTCGTCCTGGCGCTTGACCAGGATCTGGTTCCCGGCCACTTCCACCGTGACCCCCGGCGGAAAGGACCGGCTGAGCTCGCCCTTGGGCCCTTTCACCGCCAACCGGGGCGGGCTCCAGTCGGCCGTGACCCCGGCCGGGACCGCCACCGGCATTTTTCCAATCCGCGACATCCCTGGCTACTCCTCACCAGACCGCGATCAGGGGTTCGCCGCCCACGTGCTCGCGCCGGGCCTCCTGGTCGGTCATCACGCCTTTGGAGGTGGTGACCACGGCGATGCCCAGACCCTGCTTGATCGAAGGCAGATCGAAAGCCCCGGCATAGAGCCTTCGGCCGGGCACGCTCAGGCGCTGGATTCCCTGGATCACCGGCTGGCGGTCGGCGTCGTATTTGAGGAAGATGCGCAGCACCCCCTGCCGCTTGTCCTGGATCAGCTTGTAGTTCTTGATGTAACCCTCGGCCTTGAGCACCCGCACGATCTCCAGCTTGAGCTTGCTCGCCGGCACCTCCACCTTCTCGTGGCGCGCCTTGTGCGCGTTGCGGATGCGCGTGGCCATATCCGCAATCGGATCGGTCATAGTCATGAGGATAACCTCACCAGCTCGATTTGATCACGCCTGGAATCTTTCCTTCCAGGGCCAGCTTGCGGAAACATAACCGGCACATGTCGAACTTGCGGTAGTAGGCCCGCGCCCGCCCGCACAGCGGACACCGGTGATAGGCCCGCACCTTGAACTTGGGGGGCCGCTTCGCCTTGGCCATTAACGATTTCTTCGCCACCGCCCGAAAATCCTCCTCCGGCCTAGTTCTCCCGGAACGGCATGCCCATCAGCTTCAAGAGAGCCCGGGCTTCCTCGTCGGTCCGCGCCGTGGTATTGACCGTGATATTCATGCCCTGGATGCGCTCCATCTTGTCGTAAACGATCTCCGGAAAAATGATCTGCTCCCGGATCCCCATGGAAAAATTCCCCCGGCCGTCAAAGGAATGGGGCGAGATCCCCCGGAAGTCGCGGACCCGGGGCAGCGCCACATTGACCAGGCGGTCGAAGAAATCATACATGCGGTCCCCCCGCAGGGTGACCATGCACCCGATCGGCGCCCCGGCCCGCAGCTTGAACCCGGCGATCGAGCGCCGCGCCCGGGTGATCACCGGCTTCTGCCCGCAGATCGCCTTCACCTCTTCCGCCGCCTGGTCCAGGAGCTTGATGTTCTGGCTGGCCTCGCCCACGCCCATGTTGACCGTGATCTTAGAGAACCGCGGCACCTGCATCGGGTTCTTGTAATTGAACTCCTTGATCAGCGCCGGCAGGCACTGCTCGTGATAAAACTTCTTCATCCGGGAAGGGCCCGGCTTGACCTTGGGCAACTCCTTAGCCTTCTCTTTGGCTCCGGCCCCCTCCTTGCCCTTGGCTTTGGCCTTGTCCCGGGCCTGCTCCTTGCCTTTGCCCTTATCTTTAGCCGGGGCGGGCTCGATCCCCGGTTCCTGGGTTTTCTCTTGGGTTTTCTCTTTGCTCTCGTCGCTCATCCGATCTGCTCCCCGCACTTACGGCAGACCCGCACCCGGGTCCCGCTTTCCAGAGCCTGGAACCGCGGCCGCATCTTCTCCTGGCACTTGGGGCAAATCAGCCGCAGGTTGGTCAAGGGGATCGGCGCCTCCCGCTCGATCACGCCCCCTTGCTGGGCCATGGGATGCCCTTTGCGCACGTGCCGCTTCTGGAAATTCAGCTTTTCCACAATGGCCCGGCCCTTGTCGGGATACACCCGGAGCACCTTGCCGGTCTTGCCCCGCTCCTTGCCGATGGTCACCGCGACCAGGTCGTCCTTGCGGATTTTCGCCTTGCCCGCCACCCTAATCACTCCTTCGGGCCGCGGGTGACCGTTCGGCTGAGCTCACGGCCGAAGCCTCACCCGCGATTCCTTATTCACAACACCTCCGGGGCCAGCGAAATGATCTTCATGAACTTCTTGGCCCGCAGCTCCCGGGCCACCGGGCCGAACACCCGGGTCCCCAGAGGTTCGAGCTGGTTGTTGATCAGCACCGCCGAGTTATCGTCAAACCGGATATAGGTGCCGTCGTGCCGGCTCACTTCCTTGGCCGTCCGCACCACCACCGCCTTGAGCACATCCCCCTTCTTGACCTTCGCCTCGGGGATGGCCTCTTTGACGCTGACCACGATCACATCCCCGACCGAGGCATAGCGCCGGCGGGTGCCGCCCAGGACCTTGATGCACATGACCCTGCGGGCCCCGGAGTTATCGGCCACGTTGAGGTAAGTTTGTGTCTGGATCATCGTCCCGCTCCCGTCCCTCGCCTACGCGGCTTTCTCCACCACCCGGATCACCCGCCAGCGTTTGTTCTTGCTCAAGGGCCGGCACTCGATAATCTCCACCCGGTCGCCCACCTTGCAGGCGTTGCTGGCGTCGTGGGCCATGAACCGGCTCCGCCGCCGAATATATTTGTGGTAGCGCGGGTGCAGCACCTGCCGGGTCACCACCACCACCACCGTGTTCTGCATCCGGTCGCTCACCACCACGCCCTGGCGGACCTTTTTCTGTCCGCGTTCTCTCATCCCTCTACTCCTCGCGATTCCGCCTCGGCCCCGGCTCAGCTCGCCTTCAGCCCGCGTTCCTTGAGCACCGTCTTCACCCGGGCCAGGTCCCGCTTGGACAGCTTGAGCTGGGCGGTGTTGGTCAACTGCCCGGTCGCAAACTGGATGCGCAGGTTCTGCAGCGCCCGCTTCAGCTCCTGCTCCTGGCTCTTTAGCTCGTCGTCGGTCATTTCCCGGATCTCGCTAGCCTTCATGGATCCGCTCCCGGCTGATAAACCGCGTGGGTATGGCCAGCTTGTGCGAGGCCAGCCGGAGCGCCTCGTGCGCCACCTGCTCGGTGACCCCTTCCAGCTCGAACAGGATCCGGCCCGGCCGGACCACCGCCACGTAGACCTCGGGCGGACCTTTGCCCTTGCCCATCCGGGTCTCCAGGGGTTTTTTAGTCAAGGGCTTGTCCGGAAAGATCCGGATCCACATTTTGCCCGAACGCTTGACGTGCCGGGTGATGGCGATCCGCCCCGCCTCGATCTGGCGGGCGGTCACCCATCCCCGGCCCAAGGCCTGCAGACCATACTGGCCGTAATGGAGCTCCGCCCCGCGGCGGGCGGTGCCTTTCATCCGGCCCTTCTGCTGCTTGCGATATTTGCTGCGTTTGGGTTGTAACATAATTCAATCCTGCTTCACTCTTCCTTCACACTTCACCCTTCACACTTCATCCTTCACCCTTCGTTCACGCCCGGGCTTCCCGCGTCCGCTTGTCCCTGAAGATCTCTCCCTTGAAGACCCAGACCTTGACCCCGATCACCCCGAAGGTGGTCTGGGCGACGGCCTGGCCGAAATCAATGTCCGCCCGCAGCGTGTGCAGCGGCACCCGTCCTTCCCGATACCATGCCTTCCGCGACATCTCCGACCCGCCCAGCCGGCCGGCGGCCCGGATGCGGACCCCCTTGGCCCCGAACTTGGTGGCGAGTGAGATCGCCTTCTTCATGGCCCGGCGGAAGGCCACCCGCCGCTCGAGCTGCAGGGCCACGTTCTCGCTGATCAGTTGCGCGTCGGCCTCGGCCGGCCGGATCTCCTGGATGTTGATGAAGACCTCGGCGCTGGTGAACCCCTGGAGTTCCAGACGGAGCTGGTCCACCTCCTGGCCGCGCCGGCCGATCACCACCGCCGGCCGGGCGGTCCAGATATTGATCCGGCACTTGTTGGTCGAGCGCTCGATCGTCACCCGGGAGATCCCGGCGTGATACAACTTCTTCTTGATGTAGTCGCGGAGCTTGAGGTCTTCATGCAGGAGCTTGGCGTAATCCTTCTCCGCATACCACTTCGAGTCCCACCACTTCACGTAACCCAGCCGGAATCCCACCGGATGTGTCTTCTGACCCAAATGGACCTCCTTGACTTTCTGAGCGCCGGTGCCTTCGCCGGCGCGTGCAGGGCGCGGGCGCCCTTTAGCTTTATTCCGCCTCGGCCAAAACCACCCGAATCTTGCTGGTCCGCTTGCGGATCCGGGTGGCCCGGCCCAAGGCGCGGGGCCGATACCGTTTCGAGGTCGGGCCCGAATCCACGGTAATGGTCTTCACCACCAGCGTGTCGGGATCCAAATCTTCCCGCTGTTCCGCGTTGGCTACCGCCGAGCGGAGCAGCTTGAGCAACACCCGGCTCGCCTGCTTCGGCCCGGCCTGGAGCAGGCTGAGGGCGTCCCCTACGCTCTTTCCCCGGACCAGATCCGCCACCAGCCGCACCTTGCGGGGGGACATGCCTATGTAGTTGGCCCGTGCCGTCACCGCCGCCATGGCGCCGCCCTCCTATTCCTTCACCTTGGAGGTGCGGTCGCCGGAATGCTGGTGAAAGGTCCGGGTGGGGGCGAACTCCCCCAGCTTGTGGCCCACCATGTTCTCGGTCACGAACACCGGGATGAACTTGCGGCCGTTGTGCACGTTGAAGGTCAGCCCGACCATGTCCGGGGTGACGGTGGACCGTCGGGACCAGGTCTGGATCGCCCGCCGCGAGCCGCTCTCCTGGGCCTTCCTGACTTTCTCCAGCAGATGGCCGTCCACAAACGGGCCTTTTTTTACCGATCGCGCCACCGTTCTCTCCTGTCACTACTTCTTGGACCGTCGCCGCACGATGTATTTGTCCGAGGGCTTATGCTTCCGGGTCTTCTTGCCCTTGGTGGGAACGCCCCAGGGCGTGACCGGGTGCCCGCCGCCCGAGGTCCTGCCCTCGCCCCCGCCGTGGGGGTGGTCCACCGGGTTCATGGCCACTCCTCGCGTGATCGGCCGGCGGCCCATCCAGCGCTTGCGGCCGGCCTTGCCGATGCTTTCACTGGCGTGATCCAGGTTCCCGACCTGGCCCACCGTGGCCCGGCAATCCTGGTGCACCAGCCGGTCCTCGCCGCTGGGCATGCGGATCAAGGCGTAGTTGCCTTCCTTGGCCATGAGCTGGCCGTAGCCGCCGGCCGCCCGGATCATTTGTCCGCCCTTGCCCTGCTTCAGCTCCAGGTTGTGAACGATGGTGCCGAGCGGGATATTGCGCAAAGACAGGCAGTTGCCCGGCCGGATGTCGGCGTCCTCGCCGGCAATCACCCGGTCGCCCACCTGCAGCCGGTGGGGAGCCAGGATGTAGCGCTTCTCCCCGTCGGCGTAATGGAGCAAGGCCAGGTTGGCCGAGCGGTTGGGATCGTATTCCAGCGCCGCCACCTGGGCCGGGACGCCCACCTTGTCCCGCCGGAAATCCACGATCCGGTAAAGCCGCTTATGCCCGCCTCCGCGGTGGTAGGCGGTGATGTGGCCCAGGTTGTTGCGGCCGCCGGTCTGCTTCCGGGGCCCGGTCAGCCCCTTTTCCGGCCGCTTGGGACTGAGACCTTCCTGCACCGCCGTGGTCATGGACCGGCGGCCCGGAGAGGTCGGTTTGTAACTTTTGATCGCCACGCTTCCTAATCCTCTTTTCGGAGAGCGGGTGCCCGTTCGGCTGTCTTCGACCCTGAGGCTCCGTTCGGCCTGAGCTCACGGCCGAAGGCAGACCGAAGGGAGCTCACGGCCGAAAGCCTCACCCGCTCACAATGCTCTTTACGCCTTCACGCCCTCGTAAAAGTCAATGCGATGGCCCTCGGCCAAGGTGACCACCGCCTTCTTCCAGCTCGGTTTCTTCAGCGCGTAGCCGCGCTGGATGCGACGGCGTTTCTTGGCCATGCGCAAGGTGCGCACCCTTTTCACCTTGACGTTGAAAATCTTCTCCACCGCCCGCTGGATGTCGTGCTTGGTGGCCTGGCGGTGCACCTCGAACACCACCGAGTTCTCCTTCGCGCCCAGCCGCTCGCTCTTCTCCGTCACTACCGGCCGGCGAATCACCTGGTAGAGGTCTTTCATGCCAGCGCCTCCTGGATCTTGTCCACCGCCGCCCGGGTGAGCACCAGGTCCTGGTGAGAGAGCACGTCGCGGACGTTGATCCCGGCGCTTACGAGCACCTTGACCCCCGGCAGGTTACGGGCCGAGAGGAAGAGCCGCTCATCCGGCTCCGCCACCACGATCAACACGTTCGAGAGATTCAATTTTTCCAGCAGGGCCTTGAGCGCTTTGGTCTTGATCGCCTCCACCGAGAAGCGCTCCAGGATCAGGAGCCGGCCCTCCCGCCGCTTGAGGGTCAGGGCGGCGCAAAGCGCCTGGCGGCGCTCCTTTTTGTTCATGCCCCGGTCGTAATCGTGCGGCTTGGGCCCGAAGACGATGCCGCCCCCGCGCCAGATGGGGGAGGTGCGGGAACCGGCGCGGGCGCGGCCGGTGCCCTTTTGCCGCCAGGGCTTCTTGTTGCTGCCGGCGACCTCGCCCCGGGTCTTGGTGGACGCGGTGCCCCGGCGGTGCCTCGCCTGCTGGCGCACCACCATGGCCTGGAGCAGGTGTTGGCGCACCGGGGCATCGAAGATGGCCGCGGCCAGGGTCACCTCGCCCACGGGCGCCCGCTCGGTATCAACCACCCTTTCGAAAAGAGCGGCTGGTTCTGGGTTTTGATTCTTCACTGTTTACTGTTCACTGTGCACTGCTACAACTTGATCTCGATATCAATCCCGGCCGAGAGGTCGAGCTTGCCCAACGCGTCCACCGTGGCCTGGGTGGGATCGAGGATGTCCAGGATCCGCTTGTGGGTGCGGATCTCGAACTGCTCCCGCGACTTCTTGTCCACGTGGGGCGAACGCAGGACGCAATAGCGATGGATATCCGTGGGCAGGGGCACCGGTCCGGAAACCTTGGCCCCGGTCCGCTTGGCCGTCTCCACGATCTCCTGGGCCGACTGCTCCAGGAGCTGGTAATCGTAGGCCTTGAGCCGGATCCGTATCTTTTGGGTAGCCATAACCGCTCGGTCTAACCCGCCTCCGTTAAGCCAGGATTTCGGTGGACACCCCGGCGCCCACGGTCTTGCCGCCTTCGCGGATGGCGAAGCGCAGCTCTTTTTCCATGGCGATGGGGGTGATCAACTCCACCGTGACGTTCACGTTATCGCCCGGCATCACCATCTCCACCCCTTCGGGCAGGGTGACGACGCCGGTGACGTCGGTGGTCCGGAAATAAAATTGCGGCCGATAGCCGTTGAAGAACGGGGTGTGCCGGCCGCCTTCCTCCTTGCTCAGGATGTAAACCGTGCCCTTGAACTTGGTGTGGGGGGTGATGCTCCCCGGCTGCGCGCAGACCTGGCCGCGCTCCACTTCTTCCCGCTTGACGCCCCGGAGCAACAGCCCGATGTTGTCGCCGGCCCGGCCCTCGTCCAGGATCTTGCGGAACATCTCCACCCCGGTCACCACCTTCTTCTGGGTTTCCTGGAAGCCGACGATCTCCACTTCCTCGTTGACCTTGACCCGGCCCCGCTCCACCCGGCCGGTGACCACGGTGCCCCGGCCGGAAATGGAGAACACGTCCTCGATCGGCATCAGGAACGGCTTGTCCACGTCCCGCACCGGCTCGGGGATGCTCTGGTCAATCGCGTCCATCAGCTTGAGGATCGAGCCCTCCCCGATCTCGCTCTTATCGCCCTGGAGCGCTTTCAGACACGAGCCCCGGACCACGGGAATGGTGTCGCCCGGGAAGTCATACTCGGAAAGGAGGTCGCGCACTTCCAGCTCGACCAGTTCCAGGAGCTCGGGGTCGTCGAGCAGGTCCACCTTGTTCAGGTACACGACCAGCGAGGGCACGTTGACCTGGCGGGCGAGCAGCACGTGCTCCCGGGTCTGGGGCATGGGCCCGTCCGCCGCCGAGACCACCAGGATGGCCCCGTCCATCTGGGCCGCGCCGGTGATCATGTTCTTGATGTAGTCGGCGTGACCGGGACAGTCCACGTGGGCGTAGTGCCGGTTCTCGGTGGAATACTCGACGTGCGAGGTGGCAATGGTGAGGATCTTGGTCTCGCTTCGCCGCCCCTGGGAGATGCTGGCTTTGGCCACTTCGTCGTAGCTCTTGTACTCGGCCAGGCCTTTTTGCGCCATGACCTTGGTGATGGCCGCGGTCAAAGTGGTCTTGCCATGGTCAATGTGGCCAATGGTGCCCACGTTAACGTGCGGCTTCGTGCGTTGAAACTTTTCCTTTCCCATCGTCAAATCCTCCTTGCGGGATCGAGGCCCCCTTTCTTCAGTTAATAGCCCCGAAGTTTAGTAACCAACTCCTCGGCCACGTTGGCCGGAACCCGCTCGTAGCGGGAAAACTGCATGGTAAAGACCGCGCGTCCCTGGCTTAAGGAACGCAAACTGTTGACATAACCGAACATCTCCCCCAACGGCGCCTCCGCCCGGATGATCTGGGCACCCGCGCGCGCCTGCGTGCCCAGGATCACGCCCCGCCGGGCGTTGAGGTCCCGGAGCACGTCCCCGAAGTATTCCTCCGGGACAATCACTTCCACCGACATCAGCGGCTCGAGCAAGGTGGGCCGGCCCTTGCGCGCCGCCTCTTTAAACGCGAGCGAGCCCGCCACCCGGAAGGCCAGGTCCGAGGAATCCACCTCGTGGTACTTGCCGTCGAGCAGGCTGGCCCGGACATCCACCACCGGGAACCCGGCCAGCTCGCCCACCTGCATGGCATCCTCGATGCCCCGCTGGACCGCGGGGATGAACTCCCGGGGGATGCGGTTCTCTTTGACCTGGTTCACGAACTCGAAACCGCTCCCCAGCGGCCGCGGCTCGAACTGGACCACCACCACCCCGAACTGGCCGTGGCCCCCGCTCTGCTTGACGTGCCGGCCTTCCGCCTCCACCGGCACGGTCAGGGTCTCCTTGTAGGCCACCTGGGGCTGGCCCACGTGGGCCGCGACCTTGAACTCCCGGAGCAGGCGGTCCACGATGATCTCCAGGTGCAACTCGCCCATCCCGGAGATGATGGTCTGACCCGTCTCTTCGTTGTAGCGGACATGGAAGGAGGGGTCTTCTTCTTCCAGCCGGTGCAGCGAGGTGAACAGCTTCTCCTGGTCAACCTGGGTCTTGGGTTCGATCGCCACCCCGATCACCGTCTCGGGAAACTCGATGCTCTCCAGCACCAGCGGGTGCGCTTCCGCGCAAAGGGTGTCACCGGTGAAGGCGCTCTTCAAGCCGATCGCCGCCACGATGTCGCCGGCGTAAACCTCCTTGATCTCTTCCCGCTGGTTGGCGTGCATCTTCAAGAGCCGGCCGATCCGCTCGCGCTTGCCCCGGGTGGCGTTGTAAACCATGGTCCCGGTCCGGATCATCCCGGAATAAACCCGGATAAAGGTAAGCGCGCCCACGTAGGGGTCGTTCATCAGCTTGAAGGCCAGGGCCGCGAACGGCTCTTGGTCGTCCGCCCGCCGGACCTCCGGCTTCTGGGTCTTGGGATGAAGCCCTTGCACCGGCGGCACGTCCAGGGGCGAGGGCAAATAATCCACCACCGCGTCGAGCAGAGGCTGCACCCCTTTATTCTTAAAGGCCGCCCCGCACAGGGTGGGCACCAGCTTCAGAGACAAAGTGCCGCGCCGGATTCCGGCCCGGATCTGGTCCTCGGTCATTTCCTCCCCGCCCAGGTAAAGCTCCATGAAGGCATCGTCGTTCTCGGCCAGCAGCTCCAGCATCTGCACCCGGGCCTCCGCCGCCGGCCCCCGCATCGCCTCCGGGATCTCGATCTCCCGGTAGCGGGCGCCCAGGGTCTCCGCATCGTAAACAACGCCCTTCATTCCGATCAAATCCACCACCCCGGTGAAGGTGCTCTCCACCCCCATCGGGATCTGGAGGGCCAGAGGCTTCGCGTGCAGTCGGGCGCGCATCATCTTCAGCACCCGAAAGTAATCGGCGCCGATCCGGTCCATCTTGTTGACAAAGGCGATCCGGGGCACCCGGTACTTGTCCGCCTGGCGCCAGACCGTCTCCGACTGGGGCTCCACCCCGCCGTAGGCGCAAAACACGGCAATGGCCCCGTCCAGCACCCGCAACGACCGCTCGACCTCGGCGGTGAAGTCCACGTGGCCGGGCGTGTCAATGAGGTTGACGCGGTGGTCCCGCCAGTAACAGGTGGTGGCCGCGGAAGTGATGGTGATGCCCCGCTCCTGTTCCTGCACCATCCAATCGGTCACGGTGGTGCCTTGATCCACCTCGCCGATCCGGTAAGTCACTCCCGTGTAATAGAGGATCCGCTCGGTGGTGGTGGTCTTCCCCGCATCAATGTGGGCCATGATCCCGAGGTTGCGGATGCGGTCTAATGGAACCGTGCGTGGCATTTCGCTTTCCCTAGAAAATCAGGTCGTCTCCGTGTTCGGTAATGTCAAAGAACCAACGCTGGGGACAGCATCTGAATGCTGTCCCCTCTTCGCTGAATGCTGTCCCCTCTTCGCCTACCAGCGGTAATGCGCAAAGGCTTTGTTGGCTTCGGCCATGCGGTGGATGTCTTCCCGCTTCTTGACCGTGGCTCCCCGGCTGTTGGCCGCGTCCATCAATTCCCCGGCCAGCTTTTCCTCCATGGTATGCTCGCTCCGTTCCCGCGCAAAGCTGATCAGCCAGCGGATGGCCAGGGCTTCCCGCCGCCGCGGCCGCACTTCGATCGGCACCTGGTAGTTGGCCCCGCCCACCCGGCGCGACTTCACCTCCAGGCTCGGCTCCGCGTTCTTGACCGCCTTCTTGAACACCTTGAGCGGCTCTTCCTGCGCCTGCTTTTGGATCAGGTCCATGGCCTGGTAAAAAATCCGCTCGGCCGGACTCTTCTTGCCCCGGCGCATGAGGTTGTTGATGAACCGGGTCACCTGGGCATCCTGATACACCGGGTCCGGCAACAAGGGCCGGATCGGCACTTCCCGTCTTCTCGGCATGGCAAATCCTGTTATTCTGAACTAGAAAAAGGATTTGAAACGCGCCGTCTTTTCTTTGGCCCCGGCTCTCTCAAATCCTTTTTCGCTACTTGGGGCGCTTGGCCCCGTACTTGGATCGTCCTTGCTTTCGATCCTGAACTCCCATGGCATCCAGGGTGCCCCGGATAATGTGGTAGCGAACCCCGGGCAAATCCTTGACCCGGCCGCCCCGGATCAACACCACCGAGTGCTCCTGCAGGTTGTGCCCCACCCCGGGGATGTAGGTGGTCACTTCGATGCCGTTGGTCAGGCGCACCCGGGCCACCTTGCGCATGGCCGAGTTCGGCTTCTTGGGCGTAAACGTGGTCACCCGCACGCAGACGCCCCGCTTCTGCGGGCAGCTCTGCAGGGCCGGAGCCTTGGTCTTGCGCGCGACCTTTTCCCGTCCGTGGCGGACAAGCTGATTAATCGTGGGCATCTCTAATTGTCCTGAAAAATGAAATCTTCATTATATTAATTTTTCAGATTTTGTCAAGCCTTTTTTGTTTTCTCTTCCCCCGGCCCTCATCTGGCCGCCGGCTCCGCCGCCGCCGCCGGGGCTTCGATCTCCAGTTCCTGGTAAGCGCCCATCCCGGTCCCCGCCGGAATCAGCCGCCCCATGATCACGTTCTCCTTGAGCCCGCGCAGGTAATCTATCTTCCCGGCGATGCTGGCCTCGGTCAGCACCTTGGTCGTCTCCTGGAAGCTCGCCGCGGAAATGAAGCTCTCGGTCGAGAGGCTGGCCTTGGTGATCCCCAGCAGCATCGGCTCGGCCGTCGCCGGCTTGCCCTTGGCCTCCTTGACCCGGTGGTTGACGTCGCTGAACACTTTCTTCTCCACCTGGTCCCCGACCAGGAAGTCGGTGTCGCCCGGGTCCACGATCTTCACCCGCCGCAGCATCTGGCGCACGATCACCTCGATGTGCTTGTCGTTGATCTTGACCCCCTGCAGCCGATAGACCTGCTGCACCTCGTCCACCAGGTACTTGGCCAGCTCCTGCTCCTTGAGCACGCGCAGGATGTCGTGGGGGTTGGCCGAGCCCTCCATCAAGGCCTCGCCGGCCCGGACGTAATCGCCCTCGTGCACGGTGATGGGCTTGCCCTTGGGGATGAGGTACTCCTTGCGGTCGCCCACCTCCGGGGTCACGTAAACGGTGCGCTTGCCCTTGCTGTCCGGACCGAAGCTCACCAACCCGTCAATCTCGCTGATAATGGCCAGCTCCTTGGGCTTGCGCGCCTCGAACAGCTCCGCCACCCGGGGCAGACCGCCGGTGATGTCCTTGGTCTTGGTGGTCTCCCGCGGGATCTTGGCGATGGCGTCGCCCGCGCTCACCTCGTCCCCCTCCACTACCGTGACGTTGGCCCCGATGGGCATGAAGTAGCGGGCCATGTTGTTGCTGCTCGGGATCTTCAGGGTCTTGGTGGGAGTTTGCGGGTCCTTGATCGAGATCCGGGGGCGCAGGTCCGTGTTCTTGGAGGCGATGACCACCTTGCGGGAGAACCCGGTCCGCTCGTCCACCTGCTCGACCATGGTGATGTTCTCCACGATGTCACCGAACTTGATCTTGCCCGCCACCTCGGTGAGGATCGGGTTCGAGTGCGGGTCCCACTCCGCGATCATGGCACCGGGCTTGATCTTCTGGCCGTCCTTGACCCGGATCTCGGCCCCATAGACCACCGGGAACTTCTCCAGCTCCCGGCCGGTCTCGTCCTGCACCGCCACCACCCCGTGCCGGCTCATCGCCACCAGGGTGCCGTCCTTCTTGGTCACGGTGTTGAGGTTGCTGAACACCACCTTGCCGGTGGCGGCGGCCAGGTGGGTGGACTGCTCCGCCTTGCTGGCCGCGGCCCCGCCGATGTGGAAGGTGCGCATGGTCAACTGGGTGCCCGGCTCGCCGATGGACTGGGCCGCGATCACCCCCACCGTCTCGCCGATGTTGACCTTGTGGCCCCGGGCCAGGTCGCGGCCGTAACATTCGGCGCAGACGCCCCAGGCCGCCTCGCAGGTGAGCACCGAGCGGATCGCCACCCGCTCCAGGCCGGCCGCCTCGATCTTCTTGGCCACGTCCTCGTCAATCAACTGGTTGGCCCGGCAGATCACCTGGCCCAACCGGTCCTGGACGTCCTGCAGCGCCACCCGGCCCAGCACCCGGTCGGCCACGCTCTCGATCAGCTTGCCCGCCTCCACCAGGGGGCCCATCTCGATCCCGTTGACCGTGCCGCAGTCCTGCTCGGTGATGATGCAGTCCTGGGCCACGTCCACCAGCCGGCGGGTCAAGTATCCGGAGTTGGCGGTCTTGAGCGCGGTGTCGGCCAGACCCTTGCGCGCGCCGTGGGTGGACACGAAGTACTGGAGCACGCTCAGGCCCTCGCGGAAGCTGGCGGTGATGGGGATCTCGATGATCTCGCCCGAGGGCTTGGCCATCAGGCCCCGCATCCCGGCCAGTTGCCGCACCTGCTGGCTGGAACCGCGGGCGCCGGATTCCACCATCATGTAGATGGGGTTGAGGCTCTCCACCTGGGCCGACTTGCCGTCGGCGAGGATCATGGTCTCGCTGCCGAGCTCGCGGGTCAGCTCATCGGCAATGGCGTCGGTGACCCGGCCCCAGCGGTCCACCACCTTGTTGTAGCGCTCGCCGGGCGTGATGTGCCCCTCTTGGTAGAGGTCCTCGATCTCCTTGACGTCCTTGGCCGCCTCGTCCAGGAGATCTTGCTTGCGGCTGGGGATCTTGAGGTGGTCAATGCAGATACTGATCCCGGCCTTGGTGGCATACTCGAAGCCCAGCGTGCGCAGCCGGTCGGCGAGGAGCACGGTTTCCTTGTTCCCCGCCACCCGGTAGCAGGTGCTGATCAAATCCTCGAGCTGCTTCTTCTTCATCGCCTGGTTGATCGTGGCGAAGGGGATCTGGGAAGGCAGGATCTCGGAGAGCAGCACCCGGCCCACGGTGGTCTCGGCCACCTCGCCCCGGACCCGGACCTTGACCTTGGCATGCAGGTCCACGTCGCCGTGGAAGTAAGCCATCCGGGCCTCTTCGGCCGAGATAAAATACTTGCCGGTGCCCTTGACGTGCTCGCGCAGACGGGTGAGGTAATAGATCCCGAGCACGATGTCCTGGGTGGGGCTGATGATCGGCCTGCCGTTGGCCGGGGACAGGATATTGTTGGTGCTCATGATCAGCACCCGGGCCTCCACCTGCGCCTCCAGGGACAGAGGCACGTGCACCGCCATCTGGTCGCCGTCAAAGTCGGCGTTGAAGGCCAGGCAGACCAGGGGGTGGAGCTGGATCGCCTTGCCCTCGATCAGGAGCGGCTCAAAGGCCTGGACGCCGAGCCGGTGCAGGGTGGGCGCCCGGTTGAGCAGGACCGCGTGCTCGCGGATCACCTCGTCCAGGATGTCCCAGACCTCGGGCGACTCCTTCTCCACCAGCTTCTTGGCCGCCTTGATCGAGCTAGCCAGGTTGCGCTCTTCCAGCTTGTTGTAGATGAAGGGCTTGAACAGCTCCAGCGCCATCTTCTTGGGCAGGCCGCACTGGTGCAGCCGGAGCTCGGGACCGACCACGATCACCGAGCGGCCCGAGTAGTCCACCCGCTTGCCCAGGAGGTTTTGCCGGAAGCGGCCCTGCTTGCCGCGCAACATTTCGGAGAGGCTTTTGAGCGGGCGCTTGTCCGGCCCGTTGATGGCCTTGCCCCGCTTGCCGTTGTCCAGGAGCGCGTCCACCGCTTCCTGCAGCATCCGCTTCTCGTTGCGGATGATGATCTCCGGCGCGTTCAGCTCGAGCAGGCGCCGCAGGCGGTTGTTGCGGTTGATCACCCGCCGGTAGAGGTCGTTTAAGTCGGAGGTGGCGAAGCGGCCGCCGTCGAGCGGCACCAGGGGCCGCAGGTCGGGCGGGATCACCGGGATCCGCTCCAGGATCATCCACTCCGGCCGGTTGCCCGAGTCGCGGAAGGCTTCGACCACCCGCAGCCGCTTGGTCTGCTTGGTCCGCTTGGCATCGGACTTGGTCTTCTTCATCTCCGCCCGCAGGCTGGCGGAGAGTTCGTCCAGGTCAATCTTGGTCAGCATCTGGTGCAGGGTCTCGGCGCCCATCCCCGCTTCGAAGCGGGCGCCCTCGGAAAGAAGCTTCCGGTAGTTGTCCTCGTTGATGAGCTGGCCGGCTAAAAGCTCGGTGTTGCCGGGATCCACCACGATCAAGGACTCGTAATAGAGCACCTTCTCCACTTCCCGGAGGGTCAGCTCGAGGAGCATCCCGATCCGGCAGGGCAGGCTTTTCACGAACCAGATGTGGGCGACGGGGGTGGCCAGGTCAATGTGGCCCAGGCGCTCGCGCCGGACCTTGGACTTGATCACCTCGACCCCGCATTTCTCGCAGGTGATGCCGCGGTGTTTCATCCGCTTATACTTGCCGCAGTTGCACTCGTAGTCCTTGACCGGACCGAAGATCTTGGCGCAGAACAGTCCTTCCCGCTCGGGCTTGAAGGTCCGGTAGTTGATGGTCTCCGGCTTCCTCACCTCCCCGTACGACCATTCCTTGATCTTGTCGGGCGAGGCGAGCGAGATCCGCACCGCGCTGAAGCTCAAGGGGCTTTTCGGCTTCTCGAACATTCCGAAAGCAAGATCTTTCACGGCGTTCTCCTTGGGTAGGGGTCGCTACCCTCACCCCTCCGGCCGGAGGAGTTGCACGTCCAGAGCCAGACTCTGGAGTTCCTTGATCAAGACGTTGAACGATTCCGGCAGGCCGGCCTCGAACTCGTGCCGGCCCTTGACGATGGCCTCGTACATGCGGGTGCGGCCGGCGATGTCGTCCGATTTCACGGTCAGGAATTCCTGGAGAATGTAGGCCGCGCCGTAGGCCTCGATCGCCCAGACCTCCATCTCGCCCAGGCGCTGGCCGCCGAACTGGGCCTTGCCCCCCAGCGGCTGCTGGGTGACCAGAGAATAGGGGCCGATCGAGCGGGCGTGGATCTTGTCGTCCACCAGGTGGTGCAGCTTCATGATGTACATGGTCCCCACCGTGATCTTGTGGTGGAACGGCTCCCCGGTGCGGCCGTCGAAGAGGATGGCCTGGCCCACCACCGGGCGGTGGGCCTTGACCAGGAGGTCCTTGATCTCGGTTTCGCTGGCCCCGTCGAACACCGGAGAGGAAATGTAGATCCCGCTGCGCAGCTTGCCCGCCAGCTCGCGGATCTCCTCGTCGCCGGCCTCGGTGATCCATTTCTGGACGTCCTTGGCGTCGTAGATCTCCTTGAGCTTCTTGCGCAGGGCTTCGGGACTGAAGTGGTTGTCCAGCATCTCCTGGATCTGGTCGCCCAGGCCCTGGGCCGCCCAGCCCAGGTGGGTCTCCAGGATCTGGCCCACGTTCATCCGGGAGGGGACGCCCAGGGGGTTGAGTACGATATCCACCGGCGTGCCGTCCTCCAGGTAGGGCATGTCCTCCTCGGGCAGAATCCGCGAGAGCACCCCCTTGTTCCCGTGCCGGCCCGCCATCTTGTCGCCCACCGAGAGCTTGCGCTTGGTGGCCACGAACACCTTGACCATCTTGATCACGCCCGGGGGCAGGTCGTCGTCCCGCTGCAGGCGCCGGATCTTTTCCTCCACCACCTGCTCGACCAGGTCCATCTGCTCCAGCGCCCGGTCCACCAGGGCGCCGACCTCCACCTCCAGCTCGGGCTTGCCCTCGATCTGCAGGCGGGGCCACTGCTCGAGCGGCAAGCTCTGGAGCAATTCTTCGGTGATATCTTCGTCTTTCTTGACCAGGACCTTGTCCTTTTTCAGGTCCACCAGGCGCTGGGCGGTCTTTTTCCGGTGCAAGAGCTTCGCCACCTTGCGCAGCACCCCCTCCTGGATGATCCGGACCTCGTCCTCCTTGTCCTGCAAGAGCTTCTGGATCTCCGAGTCCTTGATCATCTTGGCCCGCTCGTCCTTGGACACGCCCTTGCGCGAGAACACCCGGACCGAAATCACCGTGCCTTCCACCCCGGGCGGCACCCGCGAGGAGGAGTCGCGGACATCGCCCGCCTTCTCCCCGAAGATGGCGCGCAAGAGCTTCTCCTCCGGAGAGAGCTGGGTCACGCTCTTGGGCGTGATCTTGCCCGCCAGGATGTCCCCGGCCTTGACCTCGGCCCCGATCCGGATAATCCCGCTCTCGTCCAGGTCCTTGAGCGCTTCTTCACCCACGTTGGGAATGTCCCGGGTGATCTCCTCCTTGCCCAGCTTGGTGTCCCGGGAAATGCACTCGAACTCCTCGATGTGGATCGAGGTAAACAAATCCTTCTTGATCAGCCGCTCACTGACCAGGATCGAGTCCTCGAAGTTGTAGCCGCCCCAGGGCAAAAACGCCACCAGCACGTTGCGGCCGAGCGCGAGCTCGCCGCCCGCGGTGGCCGGCCCGTCGGCGATCACTTCGCCCTTTTGCACCTGCTGGCCCTTGTGCACCGCCGGCCTCTGGTTGAGGCAGGTGCCCTGGTTTGAGCGCTGGTACTTCATCAGGTTGTAGATGTCCACCCCCCGGTCGCGCTTGTCCGCGCCCGGCTCGTCCACCCCGATCACGATCCGGGTGGCGTCCACCGAAGCCACCGTCCCTGACCGCCGGGCCAGCATGGCGGCGCCCGAGTCCTCCGCCACCACCTTCTCCACCCCGGTGCCGATCAGGGGCGACTCGGTCTGGAGCAGGGGCACGGCCTGGCGCTGCATGTTCGACCCCATCAAGGCCCGGTTGGCGTCGTCGTGCTCCAGGAACGGGATCAGGGAAGCGGCCGCACTCACCAACTGGTTGGGCGACACGTCCATCAAGGTGACCTGTTCGGGCGTGGCCATGATGAACTCGCCGGAACGGCGGGCGCTCACGGTCTCATTGACGAACTTCCCCTTTTTATCCAGCGGCGCGTTGGCCTGGGCGATGATGTTGCCCTCTTCTTCCAGGGCGGACAGGAACATCACCTCTTCCTGCGCCACCCCCTCTTTCACCAGCCGGTAGGGGGTCTCGATGAACCCGTATTCGTTGACCCGGGCGTAGGTGCTCAAGGAGGCGATCAGCCCGATGTTGGGCCCTTCCGGCGTCTCCACCGGGCAGACGCGGCCGTAGTGGGTGGCGTGCACGTCGCGCACCTCGAAGCCGGCCCGCTCGCGGGTGAGGCCGCCGGGCCCGAGCGCGCTGAGCCGGCGCTTGTGGGTGACCTCGGACAGCGGGTTGGTCTGGTCCATGAACTGGCTGAGCTGGGAGGACCCGAAGAATTCCTTGATCACCGCGGAGACCGGCTTGGAGTTGACCAGGTCGTGGGGCATCAGCATCTCCACTTCCTGGAAGCTCATCCGCTCCTTGATGGCCCGGGCCATCCGCACCAGCCCGATCCGGAACTGGTTCTCCAACAGCTCGCCTACCGCCCGCACCCGGCGGTTGCCCAGGTGGTCAATGTCGTCGGGGTCGCCCCGGCCGTCCTTGAGCTCGAGCAAGTGCTGGACCACCATCATGATGTCTTCCTTGGTCAGGGTGTGGTGGTCGAGGGGCACGGTCAGACCCAGCTTGTAGTTGAGCTTGAGCCGGCCGACCTTGGCCAGGTCGTAGCGCTCGGGGTTGAAGAACAGGTTCTCGAACAGCGCGTTCGCCGACTTGGGCGTAGGCGGGTCGCCCGGCCTGAGCCAGCGGTAAATCTCGAGCTTGGCGTCCTCGGCACTCTGCGACTTGTCCTGGAGCAGGGTGTCGCGCAGCGAGGAGCTCACCCGCAGGTTGTCAAAGAAGATCACCTCGAACACGCCGATCCGGTTCTGCCGCAGCACGTCCAGTTTGTTCTGGTCCAGCTCCTCGTTGGCCTCGAACAGCACCTCGCCCGTGTCCCGGTTGATGATGTCGTGGGCCAGCACCCGGCCGACCAGGTCTTCGTCCTCGAGCTGCAACTGGGTGATCCCGGACTCCCGGAAGCGCCGGAGGTGCGCCTTCTTGATCTTCTTGCCCTTCTTGCCCAGGATCTCGCGGGTCTTGGAGTCGCGCACGTCCCGGCTGAAGACCTGGCCCTCCAGCACCGCCTCGTTGACGGCCTTGGTGATCTTCTTGTCCTCCAGGTAAATCTTCTCGGTCTGGTAGAAAAAGTTGAGCAGCTCCTCGGTGGTGTAACCCAGCGCCCGCAAGAGCACCGTGGCCGGGAGCTTGCGCCTCCGGTCAATCCGGACGTAGAGGATGTCGCGGTGGTCGAACTCGAAATCAATCCAGGAGCCGCGGTAGGGGATGATCCGGGCGAAATAGAGGACCTTGCCCGAGCTGTGGGTCTTGCCCCGGTCGTTGTCGAAAAAGACCCCGGGCGCCCGATGGAGCTGGCTCACGATCACCCGCTCGGTGCCGTTGATGATGAAGGTGCCCTGCTCGGTCATCAGCGGGATCTCGCCGAAGTAGACCTCCTGCTCCTTGACGTCGCGCATGGTGCGCAGCCCGGTCTCCTCGTTGAGGTCCCAGACCACCAGCCGGATCCGCACCTGGATCGGCGCCGCGAAGGTCATCCAGCGCTGGCGGCACTCGTCCACATCGAACTTGGGCTCCTCCAAGCGGTAGCTCACGAACTCCAGGGAGGCGGTCTCGTTGAAGTCCTTGATCGGGAAGACGCTGCTGAACACCGCCTGCAGCCCCTCGTTCCCCCGCTGTTCCGGGGCCACGTCCCGCTGGAGAAACTTCTCGTAGCTTTGTCGCTGGATCGCGATCAGATTCGGGATCTCCACGATCTTCGGGATCTTGGAAAAGCTCCGGCGCCAGGGCCGACCGTTTCCCTGATTTTCCATCCCTTTTCCCCCTCGCTTCGGGCCGCGGGTGCCCTCACCCGCGCACTTTTACTTGATTTCCACCGCCGCGCCCACGGCCTGCAGCTTCTTCTTGATGTCCTCGGCCTCGGCCTTGGACACGTTCTCCTTGATCGGCTGGGGCGCGCCTTCGACCAGGGCCTTGGCCTCCTTGAGGCCCAACCCGGTGATGGCCCGGATCTCCTTGATCACATTGATCCGCTGCTCCCCAATGTTGGACAAGATCGCGGTGAACTCGGTCTGCTCTTCCGCCGCCGCCGGGCCGGCGCCTCCGGCCGGGGCCGCCACCGCCGCCACCGCGGCGGTGACGCCAAAGCGTTCCTCAAACGCCTTCTGAAATTCGCTCAGTTCGATCAGGGTCATGCCCGCGAAGGCGTCCAACAATTGTTCGTGAGTCAACTTTTCAGACATGGTTCGATCCTCCCTTACCAGCCGGCAAGCGCGAAGTCTAAGCGCTCGCGCTGGCTTGCTTTTCTTTTAACGCCAAAATCAATCCCGCCATCCGGCGCGGACCCGCGGCCAGGAGCGCCGCCATTTTCTGCGGCCCGGCCATCAAGACGCCGGCCAACAGGGCCAGCATCTGGGGCCGCCGGGGCAACCGGGCCAGCGCTTCCACCTCCCGGGGATTGAGCAGCCGGCCGACCAAAACCCCGCCCTTGATCTTGAGCGCCTCGTGGCTGCGGGCGAACTCCGAGAGGATCCGGGCCGGTATGGTCGGGTCTTCCGGATGCACGGCCAGGGCCGTGGGCCCTTCCAGCAGCGAGACCAGCGGCGCCAAGGGCGTGCCCTCCGCAGCGCGGCGGGTGAGCGTGTTCTTGACCACCCGGAAATCCACCGACTCGGCACGCATCTTGCGCCGCAGCTCGGTGATGCTTTCCATATCCAGCCCGCGGAAATCCGCGGCCACCGCGCCCGGCGCCTTCTCGAGGCGGCCCTTCATCTCGGCGATAAAGGCCTGTTTTTCGTCGCGTTTCATTTTTCCACCACCCCCCTTCCTTGTTCAGGTTCCTGGTGTCGGGTTCCTGGTTCAGAACCCGAAACCAGAAACCGGGAACCTTCTTCAACCAGGTTCGGCCCTACGGGCCCCCTGTCAAAGTTGGGGGGAATGGCCTCCTCGCCACTCGGACTCCCCGTCTCGGCAGGCCCACGCGTTGCGCATGGCTTAATCAGGGGACAGCATCTGAATGCTGTCCCCTCTCGGAACCTGCTGTCTCTGACAGGTCAAAACGGGTCTCGGCGAGACCCAGGATGTTTCGTGAAGCTTCCTAACTCCTTAGCGGGTGCTCCCGCCTTATTGGGGTTTCAGTTCCTTGAGGCTTAAGGGATCAATTTTAATCCCCGGGCCCATCGTTGAGGAAATCACCATCGAGCGGATGTAGGTGCCCTTGGCCGAATCGGGCTTGGCCCGGTTCACTTGCTCGGCCAGGGAAGTCAGGTTTTCCTTGAGCTTGTCGTAGCCGAAACTGAGCTTGCCGATGGGACAGTGGACGATGCCCGCCTTTTCGGTGCGGAACTCGACCTTGCCGGCCTTGGCTTCCTGCACCGCCTTGGCCACGTCAAAGGTCACGGTGCCGGTCTTGGGGTTGGGCATCAAGCCCCGCGGCCCCAGGATCTTGCCCAGCTTGCTTACCTGGCCCATCATATCGGGGGTGGCCACGGCCTGGTCGAAATCCAGCCAGCCCTCCTGGATCTTCTTGATCAGGTCCTCCGAACCCACGAACTCCGCTCCCGCTTCCTGCGCCTCCTTCTCCTTCTCCCCCTTGGCAAAGACCAGCACCCGGACCGCCTTGCCCAAGCCGTGGGGCAGCACCGTGGTGCCCCGCACCATCTGCTCCGACTTGCGCGGGTCCACCCCCAGGCGCATGGCCAAGTCCACCGTCTCGTCGAACTTGGCCGCATTGAGCTCGCAAAGCAGCTTGACCGCCTCTTCCAGGGTGTAGAGCTTGCCCTGCCCGACTTTATTCCGCAGCTCGTTGTATCTCTTGCTCCGCTTCTTCATCGCCTGCCTACCTCATACCACCCGGATGCCCATGCTCCGCGCCGTGCCCTTGATGATCCGGATCGCCCCTTCCAGATCCTTGGCGTTCAGGTCTCGCATCTTCAACTCCGCGATCTGCTTCACCTGCGCCTCCGACACCTGGCCCACGTATTCCTTGTGCGGCTCCTTGCTCCCCTTGGCGATCTGCGCCGCCTTCTTCAAAAGCACCGAGGCCGGCGGGGTATGGGTCTCAAAGGTAAACGACCGGTCGCTGAACACCGTGATCATCACCGGGATCAAAATCCCCGGCTCTTCCTTGCCGGTGGCCGCGTTGAACTGCTTGATAAACTCCGGGATGTTCACCCCGTGCTGGCCCAAGGCCGGTCCCACCGGCGGCGCGGCCGTGGCCTGACCCGCCGGGACCTGCAACTTGATCTTGGCCGCAATCTTTTTCATCCGATTGCCTCTCCCGGGCAGGCGCCCGGGCCTGCCCCAACCTTAATCCAACCCACGACCAGGCAGATGAGCCTGCCTAGTTTTTCTCCACTTGCACGAAGTCCAACTCCACCGGCGTCTGCCGGCCGAAAATGCTGATCAGCACCTTGACCTTGCCCTTCTCCGGCTTGGCCTCATCCACCAACCCGTTGAAGCCGATAAAGGGCCCGTCCACCACCCGCACCGCCTCGCCCCGCTCAAAGCTCTCCTTGGGCCTGGGCGCCACCTCCGCCTCGATCATCTGGGTGAGCCGGATCGCTTCCTCTTCCGAAATCGAAGGCGGGTTGGTCGCGCTCCCGACAAAACCGGTGATCTTGGGAGTGTTCTTGACCAGGTGCCAGGTCTCTTCCGACAGCAACATCTTGACCAGGATGTAACCGGGAAAGTACTTGCGCTTGCTCACCCTGCGCTTGCCCTTGACCAGCTCCACCACTTCCTCGGCCGGGATCAGCACGTCCCCGAACTTGTCCTGCATCCCCATCCGCTGGATCCGCTCGAGCAGGGCTTCCCGGGCCTTGTTCTCAAAGCCGGAATAAGTGTGGATCACATACCATTTCAGTTCGTCGGTCATGGCTCGTCTCCGGCCTAGAGCAGCACTCTCAGTCCCAGGTCAAAGATCTTGTCCAGAATAAAAAGCAGGATCGCCACCGCAAAGGTCATCACCAGCACCACCACCGTGGCCCCGCGCACCTCTTTCCAATTGGGCCAGGTGACCTTCCTGAGCTCCCCGATCACTTCCAGGAAGAACACGTTCGCCACCGGGTGGCGGCGGGCAAATTCCGCGGCGCCGAGCCCGGCGGCCACGAACCCGAACCCGAGCAGCCGGTCGAGGGGAACGCTTCCCAGCATGAGATTGGGCGCGAGCAGGTCCACGATCGAAGCCACGAACTTGTAAAGCACGTAGCCCGCGATCACGCCCATCACATACAGGCTGCCCTGCATGATCCGTTGATTGTCCAGTGTCATCCCTGCACCCTGGCTGCTTTATTCCTGGCAGGCCACGAGGGAGTTGAACCCCCAACCCCCGGATTTGGAGTCCGGTGCTCTGCCAATTGAGCTAGTGGCCTGCACCTGGCCGGGCCGTAACGCCGCAACGCGCTTATTTCACTTCCTTGTGCGGCGTATGCTTGCGGCAGTGCCGGCAATATTTCTTCAGCACCAGTTTTTCGGTGCTGGTCTTCTTGTTCTTAGTGGTGGAATAGTTCCGCCGTTTGCACTCTCCGCACGCCAACTGGATAATGATTCGTGTGTCCTTGGCCATCCTCTTAACCTATCTTCTTCTCGCGCCACCTTCCGCTTCCGCCTCGAACTGGAGCCCACGACCGGACTTGAACCGGTGACCTATTCCTTACCAAGGAATTGCTCTACCAACTGAGCTACGTGGGCCCGGCCTGGCACAGGTTTGAAACCTGTGCTCCCTATAGTTGGAGCGGGAAACGGGATTCGAACCCGCGACCCTCAGCTTGGAAGGCTGACGCTCTGCCAACTGAGCTATTCCCGCCCCGCGCCGGCCGCGGTCCGAATGCCGGGCCTCCTTGGTTGGTGGAGGGGGGAGGATTTGAACCTCCGTAGTCCGCAGACAACAGATTTACAGTCTGTCCCCTTTAGCCACTCGGGAACCCCTCCAGGGTTAAGCCCGGGTCGCGCTCGGCTCTGACCGGGTGTTCCCAAACCGAGCTGGCGAGGGGACTCGAACCCTTAACCTGCGGATTACAAATCCGCTGCTCTACCGGTTGAGCTACGCCAGCCTACACAATCCTATCACTTTATTATAATCTTTGCTTTTTGTCAATAAAAATTTGGTCCGCCCCCCCCAATTCTCTTAAGTATTGAACAAAGCAAGAAAAATCGCTGATGGCCCGGGGACCGCCGGGTTTGGGCTTGATCGTAGAGGCCGGCCGGCTCTTGGGCGAGAAATCGCTTGCGCCTCAATCCGGCTCACGCACAGAGGTCATCTGTGATCAAAAGGAGATGCTAAGAATCTTCCGAAGGTTGTTTTTTCGAATTGGATCCGCTGGGATGAAAGGAAGAATCTGGTCAGGCCTCAGGCCTTGGACTTTAGGCTCGCCTCGAGAATCTTTGGGTCAATCGGGGCTCATGTGAACCCTGGATCTTACGGATTGGCATTTATCCCGAAAGCCTGGTAAAGTTTTGCGCTGAAGGAAGCCATGAAAAAGCAAAGACGACTTCGCCGGCTGGCTTTACTCCTGTCCCTGTTGGTATCGGCAATCACGCTTCGGGCCCAAGCTCAGGACCAAAGCCGAACCGCCTCCCTGGACCGGGTTATGGACCCAGTGGTCATCGCCGGCGTCAAGTTCCCGAACGTCCGCACAAGACCGGTCGCCCATTTAAGGCTCCTGGCATTCCGGGATGGAAACGCAATCCCTGTCCCTTTCCAGATTGACGAACGAACCCAAGCCGGAGAATACGTCATGACCCGGCCGGCCGGCGTCCGGGACCGGGGCGACGGTCTTTTCGATGACAACGACGAGTTGGTATTTATGGCCCTGGATGCGGGGAAGCGAGGAGACCCGAAAGCCGGTGGCTTTCCCCCTGCGGGGTGGGACGAAATCGAGTTGACCGACCCCCTGACCGGGGAGCGGGCCTATGCCTACCTGGCCTTTTTTGCCTCCGACCCTCCTTCCCTCTCCCCGGTAAGCTACATGCAATACCGGGAAACGCCGGAATACGATGAACTGGTCACCCCTTATTACACCCTGCGTTTTCCCAAAAACAACGTCTTTATTCGCGACATTATGATCCACCCCGCGGCCGGGGGCAATGGCCAGGATTTCATGGACCGGATCAAGATGCGCCTGGGGGTTAAAGTCCTGGCCGGCTATTGGTCAGTGGGCCGAACCGAAGAGAATTTTGTTACCAAGGTGCTGGGAGTGGCCTGCGGGCCGGTTCGGGTCATCCGCCAGACCGATACCCGGCTGGTGATTTTACTAAATCTCAAGTCGCCGTCGGCCGTGGTCAACGGCAGTTTTTATCCGTGTTCGTTCCAGTTTCCGAGCATGCTCAGCTTGCCCTTCCGGATGGACCTGGTGGCCAGCGACGCCTCGATCCGGCAGGGATGGGACCTTAACCGCAATGCGCTGGGCATGAAATTCTATACCAACCTCAACCCCCGGCCGGTGACCTATGACGGAAAAATGGACCCCGAGGAAGTGGAGCTGGCGAACAACCCCAACACTTTATATTGGGCCCTGTGCACGGGGCCGGCGGGGACCTTTATGTTCAAGGGCGTCTGGGAGGAGAGCTCGCCGCTTCAAGCGCGGCTTTACTACGAGGACGACCTCTCCCGGCTCGAGCCTCCGGAAGAGGATCCGGGGGTCATGGGCTTGGCCTACCAGCTCGAGAACCTACTGAAGATGGGGACGGGCCGCTACCCGTTTAACATCATCAACTACGTCGTGCCCAACTTCGACGGCGATGTGCCGCGGGCCCTCAGGGTTTTCGATCACCCGCTGCAAGTCGCGATCAATCCCTAAACCCACCCCAATGCGCCGCGAACGCCTGCAAGCCCTCCGACCGGACATGACCAAATGCTTCCGCTGTTCCCTGTGCAAAATGGTGCCCCTGCCGGTGGTCCGCGACCCCCGGTTCACCGACGCTTGCCCGGCCTCCCGCTTCTACCATTTCCATGGTTATTCGGGATCGGGCAAACAAATCGCCGCTCTCTCGTTGCTGGACGGCCGCATCGAGCCGGATTCGGCATTGGCGGACATCGCTTTTGCCTGCACCGCCTGCGGATATTGCGACGTGGCCTGCAAGTTCATCATGGCCGCGGAACGGCATCAGGTGAACATGGCTCTCCGGGAGTTCCTGGCGGACAAGGGCCTCGGCCCGGAGTCGCACCGGAAGGCGGTGGAAAACCTCAAGCGGCACGGCCATGCCGACGGCCCGCCCCGGCGCTCGCCCGGAGAGTGGGCCCAGGGATTAGACCTGAAAATTTTGCCTGACCAGAAAGCCGAAGTCCTCTTGTTCGCGGGTTGCGTGCAACGTAATGACGATAAGGCGGCGGCGGCGGTTCGAAAGCTGGCCCGCCTGCTGGTGCGGGCGGAAGTGGACGTGGGTATCTTGGGCGATCAAGAGCCCTGTTGCGGGCTGCCCGCCTATTGGACCGGCCATCGAGAGGATTTTTCGGACCTCGCCTTTAAAAATGCTTCTTTGATAAAGAGTCTAGGCGTGCGGACGGTCGTGACGGCCTCTTCCTGCCTGGGCGCGTTTCGTTCCAAGTATCCCGAGTATGCCGCGGCCATGGAGGTGGAGGTCTTGCACGCCGCCGAGTTCCTGTGCCGACTGCTGGAGCAAGGGCGGCTGTCTTTCCCGCTTTCGGTCGAGGCCAAGGTCACGTATCACGACCCCTGCTACCTGGGCCGGCAGAGCGAAGCCTTTTCCCCCTGGGAGGGCGAGGAAAAAACCACCCTCGGGGTGATGACCTACCACGACCCGCCCAAGCAGATCAAGCGCGGGGTGGACGGGGTCTACGACGCTCCGCGCCGGCTGATTCGGGCCATACCCGGCATCGAGTTGATCGAGATGTTTCGCATCCGGGAATACTCGTTTTGCTGCGGGGCGGGCGGGGGCGTGCCGCAGGCCTATCCCGAATTGGCCCGGGCCGCGGCGCGGCACCGGCTGGAAGAGGCCCGGGCGGTCGGCGCCGAGCGCCTGGTCAGCGCCTGCGCCCGCTGCGAAAAACATTTGCGAGAGATCGAGCCAAGTTCCGGGGCGGATCATCCGATGCCGATCCTGGATATCCTGGACCTCCTGTTTGAAGCCTCGGGGCTTCGGGAATAATTCATGTCAAAAGTTTTTCGTGAGATCACCGGCTCCTTGCGGGAGCTCTTATCCGACCGGGAAGTCGTCTTCGATCCCGGGGTGATCTCCTCGTATCGCGTATCGAATCCGATTATTCAAAACGGACGTTTGCCGGGATGCGTGGTGAAGCCGGGCGAGGTTTCGAGGTTGCAAGCGCTGGTGGGGTTTGCCAACGAGAAAGGCCTCGGCCTGGTTCCGGTTTCCTCCGGAGCGCCGCACGGCAAGGGGGGGACGCTCTGCGCGCAAGAGCACGCAATCGTGGACCTTTCCCATTGGAAAAAGATTGACCTGATTGACCGCCGCAACCGGGTGTGCCGGATCGAGCCGGGCGTGACCTACGGCGAGCTGTTGGCAGCGCTTAAGCCCCAGGGGATGACCGTTTCCATGCCCTTGGCGCCTCGCTCGGAAAAGAGCGTGCTGGCCGCGGTGATGGACCGCGAGCCGACCACCTGGCCCAACAAGCAGTGGGACGCCGGCGACCCGGTGGGGAGCACCGAGGTGGTTTTCGGCACGGGCGACCTGTTCCGGACCGGAGCCGCCGGAGGTCCCGGCTCCATCGAGAAACAACGCTCTTCCGGGGGTGCGCAAAAGGCGCCGATGGGGCCTTCCCAGACCGACTTCCACCGCCTCGTCCAGGGAGCGCAGGGCTCAATTGGTATCGTAAATTGGATTACTATTCGCTGCGAGGTGATGCCGACGCGGCAGGAGCCCCGGCTGGTGGGCGCGGAACCGATCGAAGAACTCATTCCGTTCGTTTACCAGGTCCAGCGCCCCTGGCTCGGCGAACACTCCTTTATCCTCGACCGCAACGCCGCGGCCCTGCTGATGGACCAGGGGCAGCCGGGAGCCTTTGACCGAATCCGCGGTTCCTTGCCCCGCTTCGTTTGCCTCCAGAATATCGCCGGGTTCGAGCGGCGGCCCCAAGAACGGGTGGCCTACCAGATGCAGGACCTCGAAGCCAGGGCCGCGAACAACGGTCTTTCGCTGGTCGAATCCCTGGGCCAGTTGCGGGCCAGGGACCTTCTCGCCGCGGCCACCGCGCCTGGCGGAGAGCGCGACTGGAGACAGGGACGGACCGGAAACTGCCTCTCCTTATTCTTTCTCACCACCCTCGACCGTGCGCCCGGCTTTATCGAAACCTTTGAGGAGTTGCTCCGGAAGCATCAACTATACCGGACTGATTACGGGATCTACCTGCAACCCCTGGTCCAGAACCATTGCTGTCACGTGGAGTTCTTATTTCCCTTCGAATCCGATGGAGCACAATCTCTGGATCAACTGCGCGGATTCGAGGCGGAAGCGGTGCCCGCGCTGGCCGAGCAGGGGGCATTTTTCAGCCGCCCCTATGGCGCTGCGGCGCAAGAGGCGTTTACCCGGAATCAGCTTAACCTCCGAGTTTTGCGGAAGGTAAAGAAAATCTTCGACCCTCACGGGGTCTTGAATCCCGGTAAATTCGGGCTTTGACGCCGGAGGAATGATGCGGAAGCAGACGGAAAGGTGGCGTCCATGCTGACCCAAAATGAGAAAAAAGCCCTGGCCGACATCGTGGGCCCGGAGTGGGTGCGCGACGAGCCGGTGATGATGGACACTTATGCCTATTACATGAACCCGGAGATCCTCAACAAGGACGGCAGTCTCTGGCTGCCCCGGCCGGCGGCGGTGGTCATGCCCGCCCGCACCGCGGAAGTGAGCGCGGTCTTGCGCTACTGCAACGGCGTGGATCTGATGGTCAAGCCCCTTTCCACCGGGTTTCACTGCGTCGCCGCGGCGTCCCGCGACCGGGTGATCGTGATGGACCTCAAACGCATGGACCAGATCCTCGCGATTGACGTCAAGAACCAGATCGCGGTGGTGGAACCCTATGTCAAGGCGATTCACTTGCAAACCCTCCTCTGGAAAGAGGGCCTCAACCTCCACGTCATCTCCTGCGGCGGCAACCATTCGGTCCTGGCCTCGGCCACCTCGGCCTGGGGCACCGGCCTGGACGGCCCTTCCATGAGCTACAGCGGCCGCAACCTCCTGGGCGTGGAGTGGGTGCTGCCCACCGGGGACGTGCTCACCCTGGGAAGCGCCGGCGAGGGCACCGGAGCCGGGTGGTTTAGCGCCGACGGTCCCGGACCTTCGCTGCGCGGGATTCTGCGCGGCTACATGGGAGCCTTCGGCGGGTTGGGGGTCTTCACCAAGGCGGCCATCAAGCTGTATCCGTGGGACGGACCCCGGGAGATCAAGACCGAGGGATGCTCTCCCCACTACCTGCTGGCTGAAGAGTTGCCCAAAAACCTGGGTTTGTTCGCCCTCTCCTTTCCGAGCGCCAAGGCTCTGGCCGACGCGGGATACAAACTGGGGGAAGCGGAAATTACCTACGCCGATTTCCGGCTGCCGGCGTTTATGACCGCGCTCGGGTCCACCGACGAAAACCTGGAACTGAAACGGGTCTGGGAAACCGGGATTTTCCAGAAGGTGGCTCAATACCACCTGATTGCCGCGGTCATCGGCTGCTCGCAGAGGGAATACGACTGGAAGCTCAAAGCCCTCAAAGAGATCCTCAAGGAAACCGGCGGGGTGAGGCTCCCGCTTAACGAGATGCCTTCGCCAAGGTTCCTGGAGAAGCTCGGTCCGATCTTGAAGTTCATTGACGACCCTCTGTTCCTGTTGCGCAAGTTTCCGTTCTTGCAAGAACTACTCCACAAGCTGCCGGCAAGCAAAACGGCGCGGCAACGGCCGCAAAGCGAGCTGTTCTGGGTGCTCTTGCGCCACGCCACCAACACCCAGGGCAATTTCCGGCCCTCGCAAGCCATGTTCACCAGCCTCGGCGGGTTCGACACCTGGGACCTGGGCCTCAAGCAGGCGGAGGTGATTTCGAAAAAGAAAAGGAAATATATCGAGCAGGGTCTGCTGCTCGACGACGGCGGCGACCTGGGGTGCGGGGGCACCTTCGAGCACGCGCACATGGGTTACCTGGAAGGCATTGGCTTGTATTCATCCCAGGATCCCCGTTCGGTCATGGCCGCCGGCAAAGTAATTGACGAAGCGGTGGATGCCTGTGTCGAGGAAGCGCTGGGTATTCCCATCGCCGGCTTCGGGAAGGAGATGAACGCCCGGCTGGGACCTCATTGCGGGGATTATCATCGTTGGTTGGCGAAAATCAAAAAGGCCTTGGATCCCAACCTCGCCTCGGATCCGTTCTTTTATGCCGAGCCGGAAGTGGAGGAGTCTTCTTGAGATCGGCACTCCCGGCGCGGACTTGGGCTTGCCGCCCCTCATTTTTTCGGGAACCCCGCGCCGCGCGGGGTAGGGGCGCGATTTATCGCGCCCTCAACAGAAATGGGGGCGCAATGAATTGCGCCCCTACACCGGCCGAAAACACGTGGTGCAGGCAAAAAAAGAAGGATGGCAAACGGACTTGGGTCGTTGAAGCATGGCAAGAGACATGACCTCGGCCGAGCGCATCGCGGCGGCGGTGGCCCTGGAGAAACCGGACCGGGTGCCGGTGGGGCCGCTGCTCGACCACTATGCGGCCACTTATACCGGGATCACCAAGCAGGAGTTTATGCAAAACCGGAAAAGCCGCATCGGCGCCATCCTCAAGACCATGAAAGACCTCGGCCCCTGGGACCTCACCTTTTTGGCCGAGACCGCGATCCCCGCCCTGTTGAAAGGCGCTCCGGCGCGGGTGCGGTGGCCCGGGGTGGACCTGCCCGCGGACCAGATTCACCAGTTCGAGGAGTTCGAGCTGCTCACGCCGGACGATTACGACCTGCTTCAGGAGCAAGGCTTGATCGCGTTGATGAAGGACGTGGCCCGGCGCCTCTATCCGGAAATGGGGATGCTGCAGGGGCTGAAGCTGGGGCTGGGTTTCGCCTGGGAGATCCGCCGGCATGCCCGGATGGTGCGGGCCGCGGGCGCGGAGCCGGCCGTGGGGTTTATGCTTCCCGGCCCGCTCTATGAATACTTTTCCCTGGGCCGCAGCCTGGGGCCGATGAGTCTGGACCTTTACGACCGCCCCGACCAGGTCAAAGCTGCGGGCAAACGCTGGGCCAAGGAAATGACCGCGCTGGCGATCCGGTTCGCCGGGCTGGTGAAGGTGCCGCGGGTGTTCATCGGGCTGTCGCGTTCTTCGCCCGAGCTGATCTCGCCCAGACATTTCGAGGAGTTCGTGCTTCCGGAATTGGAGCATATGGTCCACCACCTGATTGACGCCGGCCTGACTCCCTTGTTTCATTGTGATATGAATTGGACGAAAAACTTCCCCCTCTTCCGCCGCTTCCCGGCCAAGAAGATTATCCTGGAGCTGGACGGGTTCTCGGATATTTTCCAGGCCAAGGAAATCCTGGGAGACCGCATGTGCATCATGGGGGACGTCCCCGCCTATTTGACTGCCTTCGGGAGCAAGGACAAGGTGATGGCGTATTGCCGGCGATTAATCCAGGAGGTGGGCAAGGACGGGGGATTTATCCTTTCTTCAGGTTGTTCGATCCCGGCCAATGCCAAGGCCGAGAACGTGAAGGCCCTGGCTGAGGCCGCGCAAGAATGGGGATAAAAAAACCGGGATCCTCCCAAGAAAGGGAGGGAGGGATCGCGTAACTCGCTGATTTTCTGGCGCGCCCGGCAGGACTCGAACCTGCGACCTGCGGATTAGAAGTCCGCTGCTCTATCCAACTGAGCTACGAGCGCTCCCCCGGCGAGAAAGGCCCGGTTTGCGACCGGCTTCTCGGGCGCCTCGTCGCGATCCCGATCCGTTAAGCCTTCCGCCTTTTAGTTAGTATTCTAGCATACTGCGATGAGGCTCGTAAACTTCCCGGACCCGAAAAAGGAGTGAGAAGGAAAAAGAGTTGAAACTGGCAGGGGATCAAGTATAGTGATAGGCCGACCCCTGAGGCCCTCAGGGCCGGGGCCGGAAGAAATTTTCCGGACCGGGCAGAGCCAGTTGGCCGGGAGGGCCGTTCCGTTCGGGGGACGGAAAAAGGATGGGAAGATGGTCAAGGAAAATTACGAACCCAGTTTCGAGCCGAAATACCGCAACGACGCCAAGCGGGCCTACCACACGGTGGAGAGCATGGGGGCGCGGCTGGGCACCATCACCGAGGACGAGGTGATGGAGCTGATGCAGGGGGCCTGCGACCTCCACATCCACTGCTGGCCCGACCCGCTGATTGACACCGGCTGGAGCCAGAGCCACATCGCCCGCCGGGCCACCGACGCCGGCATGAAGGCGGTGCTGTTCAAGTCCATGACCATGCCCACCGCCTTTACCGCGCCCTACGTGCAGGAGCTGGTGGACCTCTATGCAAAAGAGAAATCACTCAAGCCGGTCCGGGTGTTCGGCGGGATCGTGTGCAACTACTACGTGGGGGGCTTATTCCCGGAGTCGGTGGAGGTCTGCGCCCGGGCCGGGGGCAAGAAGGTGTGGCTGCCCAGCCACGACGCGGCCCACCACCACCGGGTCATGGGCGAGAAAGGCGGGATCGAGCTGCTCGATAGCAAGGGCAAGCCCCGCAAGGAGCTGATGGAGATCCTGGAGATCGTCAAGAAATATGACTTGATCCTGGACCCCTGCCACGCCTCGGTCAAGGAGCGCTTCGTGGTGATTGACGCCGCCCGCCGGATGGGGATCAAAAAGATCCTGCTCACCCACCCCAACTGGAACGTGAACCGCGCCACCATCGAGCAGCAAAAAGAGATGGGCCGGCGGGGGGCCTTTGTCGGCCTGTTCATGTATTCCTCGGTGCCGCACTTCAACAACCCCAACGGCGATCCCTTGGAGATGCTGGAGATCATCAAGCAGGTGGGGCCCGACCGGGTGGTGATGAGCACCGACCTGGGCACCATGCTCAACGTGCACCCGGTGGAAGGGATGATGCTCTTCATCCGGCTCCTGCTGGCGCTGGGCGTGAGCAGGAAGAACATCGAAAAGATGGTCAAGAAAAACCCCTCCTATCTCCTGGGCCTGGCCTAGCCGCTTCCCCCGCCGGGCCTGGGAACCAGAGGGGACAGGGTGCGCATGGGTAATTCGGGATGAAGGATCGGGCATGAGTGCCGCGTCAGTCTCGCGCCGGTGGCTCCTGGCGGCCCGGGAGTACGGGATCTATCTGGCCCTCCTCGGGGTGGTGCTCGTCTTCGCCAGTATCAGCCCGGAGTTCCGCACCCGGGAAAACTTCTTCCTGATCCTGCTCCAGGTCTCGGTCACCGGCATCCTCGCCATCGGGGTCCTCTTCACCATCCTCACCGCCGGGATTGACCTGTCCGTCGGCTCGCTCTTGGCCGTGGCCGGAATCTTCTCGGCGCTCTTTGCCCAATCCGGGTCCCAAAGCTACAACCTCCCCCTCGCCTTCTTGCTGCCGCTCCTGGTCGGGCTCCTGGGCGGGGCGCTCAACGGGGCGGTGATCGCCGGGGCAGGGGTCAACCCCCTGATCGTCACGCTCGGCACCCTCACCGCCTTTCGGGGCTTCGCGGTGTGGTTCCGGGTGAACCCGATCTACAACCTGGCGCCGGGCTATCGCCTGCTCGGGCAAGAGAGCCTGGCCGCCATCCCGGTCCCGGTCCTGGTGCTGCTCCTGACCGCGGCCCTAGCCTCGATCGTCCTCCACTTTACCCGCTTCGGCCGCTTTGTCTATGCCACCGGCAGCAACGAAAAAGCGGCCCAGCTCTCCGGCGTCAATGTCCGCCGGATCAAGCTTTCGGTCTATTTAATCAGCGGGTTCTGCGCCGGGCTCGGCGGGTTGGTCTTCACCTCCCGGCTGGGCGCGGCCCAGGCTATCTCCGGGCAGGGCTTCGAGTTGCAGGCCATTGCCGCGGTGGTGGTGGGCGGGGCCAGCCTTTTCGGCGGCCGGGGCACCGTGAGCAAGACCCTGGTCGGCGCCTTGATCATCGGAGTGCTCTTCAACGGGCTGGTGATGCTCAATGTCTCCTCCCCGGTTCAACAAATGGTCATCGGCGGGATCATTATCCTGGCGGTATGGGTGGACGGTGTCCTTCGCCAGAAAGGATGAAAAAGGCCGAGTAGCGTTGACGCTCCAGGTAAAATCCCGGAGCTTGGAACTCTCGGGAGCAAAAACAATCAAAGGAAAGAAGAGACCTGATTCTTCAGAGGGGGAAACCATGACACGCAAATGGATCGTCGTTTTCGTTTTAGTCGCGGCTCTGGCCGCTTGCAAGCGCGAGAAGGGTCCGGAGATCGCACCCGCACCCGCGCCGGCCCCGGCGCCAACCCCGGTGGAGAAGAGCGTCTATGTGATCGGGGTATCCTATCAGAACCTGGCCTTCCCTTACGTGGCGGCCTTGCAGCGCGCGGCCCAGAACGAAGCGCGCCGGCTGGGGGTGGTCAGGTTGATCGAGACCGACGCCATGAACGACACCGGCAAAGAGCTGGATAACGTCCAGCGCCTGCTCAGCCAGAAGATTGATTGCCTGGCTTTTGAGGCCGCGAGCCTCGACGCCTCGGTGGCCTCGATCGAGGCCGCCAACCGGACCGGGGTGCCGGTGGTCCAGTTCAACGGCCGGGCCAACGGCGGCGACTACGTGACCTTTGTCGGCTCCAACCAGCGCGAGTCGGGCGAGCTCCTGGGCAAGTGGCTGGCCGATTTCTACCGCCGCTCCGGCCAGGAACGGCTGCGCGGGATCTACTTGCGGGGAATGCCCGGCCAGGTCACGGACATCGCCCGCAACGACGGCTTCAAGAGCGAGCTTCAGAAAGAGGGCCTGCAGGACAAGATCGAGCTTACTGAGCAATACGCGGACTACGACCGGGGCAAGGGCCAGAGCGTGACCGAGAGCATTTTGAGCCGGGACAAGAATTTCTCCTTCATCCTGGCCAACAACGACGACATGATCCTGGGCGCGCTGCAGGCGGCGGAACAGTTCGGGCTGTCCGGCCAGATCCAGCTCGTGGGGGTGGACGGGTTGCCGGAGACCTTGAACGCGATCCTGGCCGGCAAGATCGCGGCCACGGTTTTCCAGAACCCGGAAGCGCAAGGCGCCGGCGGGGTGCAGGCCTGCTATCGGCACCTCAAGGGCGATGCCTTGCCCAAGGAGATGCTGATCCCCTTCGAGTTAGTGACGCAGGAAAACGTGGTGCAATACCTGGATCTCGCCAATCGGGTTTACGTCCGATGAAGAGGAAGAGTTTTTACCGCGGATGAACGGGAATAAACGCGGATGAAGAGAAAAGTGATCTGCCTTCATCCCGGCTGATCCGGCGTTCAAGACGTTTTGATAAAATCGAGGGGCGCTTGCCGGCCGGTGTCGTTTGGAGAAGAAAAGATAAAATTCTTTTTTCTTAACCCGAGATTTTTTTCTTTTCTTATCTGTGTTTATCCGCGTTAATCCGCGGTGAAAAAATTTTCCGAGGAGGTTGGAGATGGACGTCCGTTCGATTCAGGACAAGGCCCCGGCCCTGGAGCACGAGGGCACGGTGGCGGTGTGGTGGCTGGTGGAGCCGCGGGAGATGAAGGCCGTCACCGAGGGCGGTTTCCTGGAACTGGTCAGCGAGTTCGAGGTGCAGGGCGGGAGCGCGGTCAACCCCCACCATCACCCGACCCACGAGTTCTATTACGTGACCAGCGGCCGCGGGATCATGGTCATCGAGGACGAAGAGCGCCTGATCGTGCCGGGCGACCTCGTGCACATCCCGCCCAACGCCGTGCACAGCCTCAAGCCGATCAGCGAGCACGCCGGGATCCACTGCTTCTGCTTCGCGGTGGCGGTCAAGGGCGCCGGGCCGGTGGATTACACCTCGCACTGAGAGCGCGGCCGCGCTTAGTGCTTCGATTCGCAAATACAATGACATATTTATTTTCTCGCAAAGGCTTATTTGCTTACTCAGCACTAAGTCCTGAGTAAATAAGTTCGTCATCGAACTTATGAATCGAAGGACTTAGCCTCGGCAACTCGCGCGGTTCGGGCTCACTCCTGGCGGGGGGCTTGCGGCATCGGCCGGCTCGATCTCTCTTTCTGTTCAATGAATTCGAGCAGGGAACCGGCTTCCGGGTTCTGCGGGTCCTGCGCCAGGATCCGCCTCGCCTCCCGCTGCGCCTCCTGGACAAAACCGAGGTTCCAGTAGGTCTCGGCCAGGGCAATGCGGGCGTCCACATACTTGGGATCGCAGCGCACGGCTTCTTCCAGCCAGGGGAGCGCTTCCCGGTTTTGACCCCGGCGGAGATAAACTAAGCCCAGGCCCAAATAGGCTTCCGCGGACCAGGGTCCGAAGCGGATGGCCTGGCGCAACTCCGCCTCCGCCTCGTCCAGCCGGTTCTCCTCGATCAAGAGCTTGGCCAGACCCAAGCGGGCATCCTGAAAGCCGGGCGCAATCAAAAGCGCGGCCCGGAATTCCGCCTCCGCCGGCAAGGGCCTCCCGGTCTCGCGGTCAACCTGGCCCAGCGCGGCATGGGCCGCGGCCCGCGCCAGAAGCGGGACCTGGTCCTGGCCGCGCAGCACCTGCTGGAAATGATATTCGGCCTCCGGCCAGCGCATCATTTCCAGGGCCAGGAACCCGCTTTGCATGCGCGACTCCAGGTAGGTAGGTTCCGCCCCCAGGGCCTGGTCAAAATAGTTTTGCGCCAGGGTGCGGTTCCCCTGCTTCCACGCCACCTTGCCCAACCAATAAAACTCTTCGGCCGGGTTCACCTCCATCCGCATGTGGGTGCCGTGGTTGAGGAAAAAGAGAAGCCCTCCAAGCGCGAGCAGGCCCGGCGCGAAAATCCTCCATTGCCGGCGGCGGAGGCTTGCGGCCAACTCCTGGCCCGCCCGCAGCGCCAACAGCAACAGCACCGGGACCAGCGGCACCCGGTAGCGCGAGGCGATAAAGAAGAAGATCACGGAAAAGGAAGAGGCCAGGGTGAACAGGATGAGGAGAGTCGCCTGGGGTCGGCGGTCGCGGAGCGAGAGGACCAGGCCCAGGAGCGCGAAGGGAGCGATCAGGCCGAAGGGAAAGGCGATCCCGTGCTCCCAAAGCAGGAGCGAGAGCACCCGCGAGTATTGGCGGAAGGAGTAGAAGTTGAGGTTGCGGACGAACTCGTGGCCCATCCAGAACATTCCGGTCTTGCGGGCCATGAGGCCAAGCCAGTCCCCCGGATGCTCGCGGATCCAGCGGAAGGAAAGCCGGTAGAAATAATCGGACCGCTCCGCAGTGGAAGCCACCCGGTCCAGGAAGGGCCGCTGGTTCAAATCGAGCCAGGTATAGCCGGGCCGGATGCCGACCAGGCGGTCGTAGTCGGGATTGTTGCCGATGTAGAAGTTAAGCCCGCCGTTATACGAGATCGGAACGACCACCCGCTCCACCGCCCAGTTGCGCAGGCTCACCGGCAAAATGGGCAGGATCAGCCCGAGAAGAAACAAGCCGGCGGCCAGAGTCAGGCCGGCCGCTTTCATCCGGCGCCAGTGCCGCGCGATCAGCCAGGCGAGCGCCGGCGGCAGAAAAAGCAGGATGTCCGGCCGGGCGATCGCATGGAGCCCGAGAAGAAAGCCGGGCAGGAACCAGGCGCGGGCGGAAGCCTTTTCCCCTGCCCGGAGCAGAGCCAGGAGCACGAGCAGCGATAAGAAGACCAGGAGCACGGGCGCGAGGTATTCGCCCTCGAAATACAGGAACGGGCCGTAAAGGGCGGCGATCAGGCCGGCGAGCTTGGCCATGCCCTCGGAGAACACCCGCCGACCCAGGGAGTAGATGAGCACGCAGTTCAGGGAGCCGAGCAGGAAATGGAGCAGGTGGAGGAGGAAGTGGTTCTGCCCGAAGAGCGCGAGCATTAGCGCCAGGAGATAAGGATACAGCGGCGGCTGCCAGTAAGCGGCATGGCCGGCCAGCAGGTCCCCCCCGGCGATGTTCTGGGCCATTTCGAAATAGGTCTCGGCGTCAATCAGCGGGAAGCTGAAAAAAGGGCTTTTCCTGATCTCGAAGAGATAGAGCAGGCGGATGCAGAACGCGAGGGCAAAGACCGCGAGCGGAAAGAAGAGCGCCGAGAACCGCTTCATGTCGGGGTTTTGAGCTTGCGCATCGGGCCGCGCACCACGATGCCGTTGGACCGCTCTTCAAAGGGGATGCCGCGCGCCCGGAGATAAGGCCGGAGGTCAGGCTGGCTCTTGCCCAGGAAGGGCGTGGTAAAAGGCACCTTGATCCATTCGATCTCGCGAAAGCCCACCTCCCCGTCCAGGGTCGCCAGGCGCTCCGCTTCCACCCGCTGGATCTTTAGCTCCAGGCCGGGGTTGTCTTCCAGCACCGGCTTCAAGTAAAACTCCACCCCCGTCTCCCGGCACCACTCGAACACCGCCCGCCAGTCCGCCGCACGGAGAAGCGACGCCTCCATCTCTTCCGCGAGAACCTGCTCCAGCTTGTCCTTGGTGTCCGTCGTTACATCCCTTTCCGCATCTGCAAGGTCTGTATCAACTTTCCCATCATACTTCTTCTCGGAAATTGGGCAATCATGAGCAGGGACGCCAATCCAATCAGTGCATAGAACCCGAGAAAGTCTTTCACCATAACAGCTAACAAAAGGCCATATAAGCCGACTGCTTCGGCCAACGCGCTACTCACAAGGGTTACCGTCAGAAATAATCGGCCCACCACGATCATGCCCGGTTCTAAATCCGGATACTGAGTGACTTGTTTCGGTGAAGGCGGCCGAAGCCAACCCTTTGGTGAGGCAAGGGCTTTGTTCACCATAGAAGAACTGAGGAAAAAGGAGTGGAAATAATAAGCCAGAGCAAGTGCAGCCAAGCTGAAAACACAGGCGATCGCGCGCACTCCGGCCAAGGGAAGCTCTTCTATTATATGAGGAGCGGGCAGATAAAAATTTTGATTCCGCAAGAAAAGACCAAACCATAAGTAAAAGAAGTTAGTTAATAAAAATGCCGTCGCCAGAATCCGGGCCACCAGCACCCGCTGGCGAATAAAGCTTGCCTCATCCATCACCGTTATTCCCTGAGTTAATTTTCCACCCGCTTTCCGAAAATCCGCAAGACCATGAACAGGACCAGGGCCCCCCCGATGATGGTGATAAGCGGGCTCATCCCGTAGGCGGTCGGGATATCGCCCAGGCACATGCCCACCAGCGCCACCAGCACGGCATAGGGCAGTTGGGTGCGCACGTGGTCCACGTGGTCGCAGGCCGAGGCCATGCTCGACATGATGGTGGTGTCGGAGATGGGCGAGCAGTGGTCGCCGAAGACCGATCCGGCCAGCACCGAGGAGACCACGCCCACCAGGATCAGGTGCTGGTCGGCCGGGCCGAAGCCGGCCTCGAGCGAGAGCCGGTGTCCGATGGGGATGACCAGGGGCATGAGGATGGCCATGGTGCCGTAGCTGGTGCCGGTGGCAAAGGAGATGGCGCAGGCGATGAGGAAGACCAGGACCGGGAGCAGACGGGGCGAGAGCGCTCCGGCCAGGGTGTGGGTGAGAAACTCGGCGGTGTGCAGGTCGGCGCAGACCGAGCCCAGGGACCAGGCGAAGAGCAGCACCACGATCGCGATCACCATGGACTTGACCCCGCCCAGCCAGGCGTGCATGGCCTCGGCCAGGCTCAAGATCCGCTGCGGCACCACCATCAGCACCGTGATCAAGCACCCGGCCAGGCTCGACCAGCAGAGCACCGTGTTGGCCGAAGCTTCCGAGAGCACCATGCCCACCAGGTAAACCTTGCCGGTCCAGAAGCCGAAGGGCTGGGCCCGGGCCGAGACCTCTTGCCAGCCCGCCTCGCCCAGGTTGTCCACCCCGTTCACCCAGAGCCCGATGCCGGTGAGCACGATCACCGATAAAAGCGGCACCGCGGCATTATACCAGCGCCGGGGCGCGCCCGCGGGCGGCTCGGTGATGTCCGCCTCCAGGCTGGCCATGGGCACCGCGCCGTCGCGGAGCACTTTGCCCTCGCGCCGGGCCCGGCGCTCGGCCCGGAGCATGGGACCGAAGTCGCGGTGGGAGAAAGCGATCATCGCCACCAGGACCAGGGAGAGGATGGGGTAAAAGCGATAGGGCACCGACCAGAGGAAGACCATGTAGCCGCTCTGATCCATGCCCGCGCTTTCCAGGGCGCGGTTGATCAACCCCACCTCGTATCCGATCCAGGTCGAGATCGGCACCAGGCTCGCCACCGGCGCCGCGGTGGTGTCCACGATGTAAGCGAGCTTCTCCCGCGAGATCTTGAGCCGGTCCGTGATCGGCCGCATGGTGTTGCCCACCAGGATGCAGTTGGCGTAATCGTCGAAAAAGATGAAGAGTCCCATCGCCCAGGTCGAGATCTGGCCGCGGACCGCGGAGGTGGCCCGGCGGGCCAGGATCTCCACCACCCCCTGCAGACCGCCGCTCTTGCTCACCATCCCGATCAGGCCGCCCATGAAAATGATGAAGAGGAGCATGGCCGCGTCCTCGGGGTCGGCCAGGGCTTGCTTGAGGTAGTGGTCAATCGAGCGCATCACCGCGGTGACCGGCTGCCAGTCGTAAACGATGAACGCGCCCAGCCAGATCGCCACCCACAACGCGGCCAGCACCTGGCGAAAGATCAGGGCCAGGGCGATGGCCAAAAGCGGCGGGAGCAAAGTCCAGAGGCCGTAGATGACGCGGAAGGGTTGGCTGATTTCAGCGCCCGCGGTCCGGGCCATCAGCTCGTGCCGGCCGGTTTCAGTGAAGGTCAGGTTCTGGAACAGAATCTCGCCCGGGCCGGTCCGGGAAAGGACGGGTGCAGGCGCAAGCCCGGCGCCGGAGAGCTGGACCATAACAGTCTGCTCCGGCCCGATCTCCTTGACTGCAACTGCCACCTCCGCCGGCGTGCCCTTGACCCAGAGGGCCGGGGCTTGGAGGGTCAGCGAAAGCTTGGGCTGGGCCAGGGCGCAGACCGGAAAGGCCAGCAGGATCAGGAACTTTTTCATCCCGGCAATCACTCTTCGCGGACGCCCTCATCCTAATCCACCCGCTCCAGGGAGTCAACCGGCATTCAGGGCCTCGAACAGCGCCTGCGCCTTGGCAAAAGTCTCCTGGTATTCGGCCTCCGGGTCCGAATCGGCCACGATGCCGCCCCCGGCCTGGAAAAAGACCTCGCCCCCTTTCGCGATCATGGTGCGGATGGCGATATTGAGGTCAAGGTCGCCGTTGAATCCCAGCCAGCCGATGGCGCCGGTGTAAACACTGCGGGAAGTAGGCTCGAGCTCGTCAATGATCTGCATGGCCCGGATCTTGGGCGCGCCGGTGATCGAGCCGCCGGGGAAGGCGGCGCGGATCAGGTCCACCGTGTCCTTGCCGCCAAGGAGCCGCCCCGCGACCGTCGAGACCAGGTGATGCACGCGCGCGTAACTTTCCAGCGCGGCGTGGCGGGTCACCCGCACCGTGCCGTAAGCGCAGACCCGGCCCAGGTCGTTCCGCTCCAGGTCCACGATCATATTCAATTCCGCATGATCTTTCTCGCTGGTCAAAAGCTCCTGGGCGAGACCAGCGTCTTCGGCCGGGGTTCGGCCCCGGGGCCGGGTGCCCTTGATCGGCCGGGTTTCCACTCGGCCGCTTTCCAGCCGCAAGAAGCGCTCGGGCGAGGAGGAGAGCACCTGGAAATCACCGGCCTGCAAAAACGCCGCGAACGGGGCCGGATTGGTCCGGCGCAGCCGCCGATACAGCGGCCAGGCCGGACCCGGCGCCGGCGCGCGAAAGCGTTGGGAGAGATTGACCTGGTAGATGTCGCCCTCGCGGATGTAGTGCTTGGCCTTGACGATGGCGCGAAGATAGTCATCGCGGGTGAAGTTGGACGAGAAGCGGACCGGCTCGGCCGGGGAGATTTCCGGCAGACCGGCCGGAGCCGCCTTTTCCGCCAGAGCCATCACTTCATCCCGGCGCCGGGCGAGGGACGGCCGCTCGCCCTGGTGCTGGTCTTCGCCGGCCAGGTGCCAGCGTTGGCCGAGGTGGTCGTAAGCCAGGACAAAGTCGTGGAAGGTGAAATAGAGGTCCGGTAGCTGCAGGTCGTCATTGGTAGTTCGCGGCCGCCGCTCCAGGGCGTGGCTTAAATCGTAAGCCAGGTAACCGATCGCTCCGGAGCCAAAAGGAACCGGTCCCTCGCCCTTTTCGGACCGATAGCGTTGGAGCAGGGCGCGGAGGATTTGCAGGGGGTGATCGGCGGACCGGCTGGAGCGGCCGGCCTGGCGCACCTGGAGGGCGTCGCCTTTGCCGGAAAGAGTGAGGAACGGGTCCCAGGCTAAAAACGACCAGCGGCCCAGGCCGTGCTCGTCAATCAGGGCGCTGTCGAGATAGGCCGAACCGGGGCGCTCGGCCAGGCCGGCGAACAGCGCCGCGGGTTCCAGGGCCAGGCCTTTTAGCTCGATCGGTTCCATCATGAGTCCAGACGGATGAAGTTTTGGAGGATGCGCTTGCCCTCGGGGGTGAGGAACGACTCTGGATGATATTGCACGCCCACCAGTTTCTGGTCGGTGTGGCGCAGCCCCATGATCACGCCGTCTTCCGCCCGGGCCGTCACTTTCAGGCACGAGGGCAGGCTCTTTTCCTCCACCGCCAGCGAGTGATAGCGCATGGCCACGAAGGGGTTGGCCACGCCCGCGTGGATGCCCCGGCCGTCATGCGCCACCCGCGAGGTCTTGCCGTGCATCACCCGGGGCGCGTGCTTCACCTTGCCGCCGAACGCCTCGGCCAGGCACTGGTGGCCCAGGCAGACGCCGAGCACCCAGGTGCTCGGGCCGAAACCGCGGATCACCTCCATGGAGATGCCCGCGTCCCGGGGCCGGCCCGGACCGGGCGAGATCACGATCTTGTCCGGCCGCAGATCCGCGATTTCATCCACCTTCACCCGGTCGTGGCGGAAGACGCGCAGCTCGTGCCCCAGCTCGCCCAGCGCCTGGACCAGGTTGTAGGTGAAGGAGTCGTAGTTGTCAATTATCACGATTCGCATGACCAATAAAAAAACCCAGCTCCGCCTGGAAGCTGGGTGCTCATCCGCGCTCTCGCGGGATGACCTGGCATACTTCCGAAAGCCGCCGACACCGGCGGCCAGGTCCTTGACCTGGAACATAGATTACATCCTCAAGACCTCTCTTGTCAAAAACCTGTATAGGTTCAATACATTGTAAACACTTTGTGCCCTCCCGGTCACAGCAAACTTGGGGTTTAGCTGAAAGAAAAGAAGAAGAAAGAAGAAGGTGGTTAAAGGGGCGAAGCCGCCAAGAAAAGAAGGCGTCGAGCGCCTTTGGGTGTTTGCGCTCCCTTCGAGTCTGAGCCTCAGGGTCGAAGACAGACGGCGCGCGCCTCCCCCCTCGGGCGCGCTCGTTGGCGCGCCAGGAAGTAAGGCAGGGGGTTTTCCATGGATCTGAACCTGGATAAAACCGGACTCCCATTGGCGACTGCTCGATTTCAGATGAGAATATTGCCGGCGACGATCAAGGCCGGAAGATCGCAACCCTGGCGGGGTTTCGGCGAAGTTGACAATTTTCCCGATCTTGTTAAACTTAAAAACGCCCCGAAGTGCGAAAGTGGCGGAACTGGAAGACGCACTGGATTCAGGGTCCAGCGGCCGCAAGGTCGTGGGGGTTCAAATCCCCCCTTTCGCACCATCGGTACCACGATTCGAACCGGGGATGCTCCCCTGGTAGCCGCGATCCGCGCCGCAATTATAACGGCGCGGCTTCCTCTTCTTCATGAAAAACCCCCTTTCGGTTCCTGGTTTCTGGTCTACCACAAAAGAAAATGATGTCAAGAAAAAAATCCCTTCGACAAGCTCAGGATGAAGAAGCGGCCCGGATGAGGTCAAGTCCGGGCCGCTCCACAGTGCTCAGCGAGTCCCGGTCTTGACCGGCACCAGGTCAGCCTTTTTCAGAA